>SAMEA3663207__coassemble_665_pt1 | contig 10159 bp, 8 predicted proteins | sample SAMEA3663207__metabat2_high_PE_010 | metagenome-assembled genome bin SAMEA3663207 (sample SAMEA3663207) | pig gut metagenome | biome: pig gut; feature: pig-associated habitat; material: faeces | place: China | collected 2013 | reverse complement strand
TGACATATCCGCTCGCCCTCAATGCCCGTGGGGAACAGCTCGGAAACATATCTGTTAAACGCGTTGAGCGAGCCGATAGGAAAGCTTATCGTCTTGCTGATAGCGCCGTTTTTAAAGCCGACAAGCTCCGTGCTTCCACCGCCTATATCCACAAGCATACCTGTTTTCAGCCCGCTCTTATAGGTCACGCCGAAGAAATCCATCGCCGCCTCCTCATCGCCGGAGAGCACGTCTATATCAAAGCCCGTCTCCCGCTCTATCTCGGCGACCACTTGGGCGCTGTTTTCAATGTTTCGCAGCGATGCCGTTGCAAAAACAAAGCTGCGCTCTATGCCGAAGCTCAAAAGCATCTCCTTAAACGAGCGTAAAACGCTTATCGCCTTGTATACGCCCTCGCGCTGCATCCGACCGGAGGCGTCAACATAGGACGCAAGCCCCGCAGGCTCTTTCTTGCTGATGATCTGCCTTATCTCCCCGTCCCGGCATTCGTAGATGCACATTCGTATTGTATTAGAGCCAATGTCAATAACCGCGTTTAACATATCCTTTTCCTTTCCTCGAAGCGAAGCTCAGCACTCCGCCCCCTCGACGTATCTTTCATATGCCTTTGTGATCAGGCGCTTCATCGCCGAGCGAAGAATCCCGCCGCCGCCCTCCGGACGGATCTCGGCAGACTGCGCCTCCTGCATCAGCACCTCTTGACTTATTATGCTCACACCGGAGTTTTCTATTTCCCTGTAATTACCCTCGCTGTCAATGCGCCTTGCCTTAACCGTATCGGAAAAAGCAAGCTCCAAAAGATGGTTGATTTTTTCCTTTGCCGCCTTGTCATAAACCGGACAGGCGATCTCCACGCGCCTGTTCATATTGCGCGTCATAATGTCGGCCGAGGAAATAAAAAGCTTTTGCTCTTTACCCTCGCCGAAGCTGTAAATACGCGAATGCTCAAGAAAACGCCCTACTATGCCGATTATGCCGATATTGTCCGTATAGCCCGGAATGCCCGGCAGCAGGCAGCAGATGCCGCGCACCAGAAGCTTAACTCTTACCCCCGCCTGCGAGGCTTCGCGCAGCTTTTCTATCATCTGCAAATCGCTTACGGAGTTGACCTTCATAACTATCAGCCCGTTTACGCCCTTTGCTATCTCCTCGTCCACAAGCTGCATAAGTCTGCTTTTCAGCCCGTAGGGTGCTACCAGAAGCTGCTTATAATTGCCCTGAAGCTCGGCGATGGACATATTTTTGAAAAACTCCGCCGCATCCTCGCCGATAGCGCGGTTCTCGGTTATAAGGCACAGGTCAGTGTAAAGCTCGGCAGTCTTTTCGTTGTAGTTTCCTGTGCCGAGCTGGGTAATATAGCTAAGCCCGCTTTTGTCACGACGCGTTATCAGGCAGATCTTGGAATGGACCTTGAAGCGCTCAAAGCCATAGATTATTCGGCAGCCCGCGCGCTCCAAACGCTCCGACCAGTCAATATTGTTCTGCTCGTCGAAGCGGGCGCGAAGCTCGATAAGCACCAGCACCTCCTTGCCGTTTTCGGCAGCGGTGCAAAGGTATTCCACCAGCTTTGCGTTGCTTGCAAGGCGGTATATTGTGATTTTAATCGAAAGCACGGCAGGGTCTGACGCCGCGCGGCGCAGCAGCTCCAAAAAGGGCTTCATGCTCTCATAGGGATAGCTTAAAAGCACATCTCGTCCGCCGCTCAGATCCCTCGGCAGGCTAACCGTAGGTACGGGAGAAAAGGGCTTGTAGCAAAGCTTTGGAAGCAGTGATGACGGTATGCGCGACTGCAAGGAGAAAACATAGGGCAGCGCAAGCGGCGCTTTGGAGGCAAAAATCTGCGGCGGCTCTACCGCCAGCCTTTCGCAGAGCATATCACGGCATTCCTCCGGCAGACTCCCCCTCGTTTCCACGCGCACCACGGCAAGCCTGCGTCTTTCGCGCACAAGCTGCTTCATCACGCTGCGAAAATCGTCGCCTCTATCCAGAATGTCCTCATCGTCGGGGCTAATGTCCGCGTTTCTCGTAACGCAGAAAAGGCAGCGCGAGCAAATCGTATAGCCGGGGAAAAGCTCATGCGCGCGGGCAAGAATAATATCGCTCAAATGCACATACCTCAAGCCCTCTCCGGGCAGATAAAGCACCTGCGGAAGTGTTATGGGCACAGGTATCATGCCGAAAAGCGCCGCGCCCTCCCGTTCGAGGCGCAAAAGCACGTTTAGCTGCTTGTTGGGAATGAAGGGAAAGGGATGGCGGGAGTCTAACACCTGTGGCGATAAAACCGGCTCAACAACGCCTTTGAAGTATTCGTCCGCAAATCCGGCGTCCGCGGCTTCCAGCCCGGCGGCGGAAAGGCGGCTTATGCCCTGCCGCGAAAGCTCATTTGAAACCTGCGCATAGATTTCATCGCGCTTTTTATAAAGTCTTTTGCAGGCAGCGTATATCTGCTTTAGCTGTGCCGAGGGCGTCAGCCCCGTTTTGTTGTCACGGTTTTTCTCGTCGTCTATGGAGAGGTCAAAAAGGCTGCCCACGCGAACCATGAAAAACTCGTCTAAATTGCCGGTGAAAATGGAAATGAATTTGAGCCGCTCAAAAAGCGGAACCTCCCCGCCCTGCGCCTCTGCGAGCACACGCTCGTTGAATTTAAGCCACGAAAGCTCACGGTTTTGCGTATAGATCATTTGTAAGCCCTCCTAACCTTGAAAAGCAAAGCGGCGCAGCCAAAATAATGACCGCACCGCTTTAAGACCCGCAAAATTGCACAAGCGGCGCTTCGCCGAAAGCTTGGACAATTTAGTATATGTCGATAAGCAGCGTTATTAACGCTAATATCCGATGTATCGTCACTGCTTTTTCCCACCTGAGAGCTTTGGCTCTGTGCCGTGGATAAGGCGGCGGAGATTTTCCCTGTGGGCAAAAATTATTAGCAAGGCGCAGAAAAGACCAATGCCGCATTCAAGCCCCGTAAAGCCGAAGGCGAGCAGCGTAAGCGGCAGACAAACGCTTGCAAGCATCGAACCGAGCGAGACATAGCGCGTAAACACTACGACGACCGCAAAGACAGTGCAGCAGATGAGACCCACGCGCCAGTCTATCATCCATGCGGCAGTTCCCCCGCAAAGCACCGCCTTGCCGCCCTTGAATTTATAGTACACCGGATAGACATGACCCATCATCGCGCAGAATGCGGCGAAAACACGCCCCAGCGCGGGATAACCCAGCGAGCCAAGCAGCCAGCCGCCCAGAAGCGTTGAAAGCACTGTTTTGAGTATATCCACGCCCAGCACGATGAGGATGCCCTTGGTACCGAAGGTGCGGTTGAAGTTTGTAAGCCCCGCGTTGCCGCTGCCGTAGTTGCGAACATCCTTTTGGTGAATGGTCTTAGAGGAGATTATTGCGCCGTTTAGCCCGCCCATGAGGTAGGATGCCACGGCTATTATTATAAGAAACAGCGTTAGCTTTGTCATTCGTTGTCACCCTTTTGCCTGATTACCATGCGGATGGGAGTTCCCTCCAATCCGAACACGGCCCTTATCTGGTTTTCGATATAGCGCTGATAGGAGAAGTGGAAAAGCTCTCTGCTGTTGCAGAACACGACGAAGTTTGGCGGACGGATGCCCGTTTGCGTCATGTAGTAGATTTTCAGGCGCTTGCCCTTGTCCGTCGGAGGCTGCACTCTTGCGGTTGCGTCGGCAAGGACATTGTTGAGCATACCCGTTGTGATGCGCATGGCGCTCTGGTCGTTGACGAAATTAACAAGCTCAAATATGCGCTGCGTGCGCTGTCCGGTCATAGCGGAGATAAACAGCACCGGAGCGTAAGACATGAACGCCAAATCGCGCATAACTTCCTTTCGCATGGAGTCCATTGTCTTTGAGTCTTTTTCTATGAGATCCCACTTGTTGACAACGATGATGCTCGCCTTGCCCGCCTCGTGGGCAAGCCCCGCTATCTTCGTGTCCTGCTCGGTAACGCCCTCGCGTGCATCCAGCATTATAAGGCATACGTCGGCTCGTTCTATGGCGAGCTGTGCGCGCATAACGGAAAATTTTTCTATACGGTCCTCCACCTTGGATTTGCGTCTGATGCCCGCCGTGTCGATGAAAACATACTTGCCCCATTCGTTATCAACGCGGCTGTCCACAGCGTCGCGCGTCGTTCCGGCAACATTTGAAACAATGCAGCGCTTTTCACCGAGGATGAGGTTTATAAGCGAGGATTTGCCAACATTAGGCTTGCCTATAACGGCAACGCGGATGCGGTCGTCCTCCTCCGGGCTTTCAGGCAGCTCCGGGAAAGCGGCAACGCAGGCATCGAGCATATCTCCCGTGCCGTGACCGTGAACGGCGGAAACCGCGATTGGGTCGCCCAGACCAAGAGAATAAAACTCGTAAAACGAGGGGTCAAGCTCTCCTGTCTTGTCCATCTTGTTGACGACAAGAACAACCTTTTTCTTTGAGCGCAGCAGCATATTGGCAATGTCCTTATCCGCCGCCGTAACGCCCGTGCCGATCTCCGTGACAAAAACAATAACATCCGCCGTGTCGATGGCGATGTTCGCCTGCTCGCGGATAAAGAGAAGGATTTCATTATCCGTCGTCGGCTCGATACCGCCGGTATCAACAACGTCGAACTTAACGCCGTTCCACTCGCATTCGGCATATAGCCTGTCTCTCGTGACACCCGGAGTGTCCTCAACTATTGAAAGACGTTGACCTACTATTCTGTTAAACAAATGGGATTTGCCCACGTTGGGTCTGCCCACAATCGCAACCAGCGGCTTCATGCTGTTGCCTCCTTATCACATATGCGGCTATGCCTCCAGCATTTTTTCAAGCAGGTCGCCGCCGTCCTGCTCAACAATCACAACGGAAACGCCCAGCTCCCGCTCAACATCCGAAACAGAAACATCATCCAAAAAAACGGTCTCGCCGTCACGAAGCATATTGCGCGGAATGAGCAGACGCTCGCCGAGCGGTCTGCCTTTAAGCTGGGCAATAAGGTCACCGCCGGTAATAAGACCCGCAACGTCGATGGTGTGTCCGAAAAAGTCGTTGACAATTGCATACACTCTACCGCTTATGTTAGCATACTTTTCCTGCGCTGTCACTAACAGCTTTTCCAAAAATGGCGCAGCGGAGACTCCCGTTGCGATGGAAAAGGGCTTATTTGATACATTTCCGTCAAAGCTTTCCAGCGCGGCGAGGAATTCAACTGTTAAAAGCCGCAGCAAGCCCACGCCGTTTTCAAGCTGGGCATAGTCCTCGTAATACTCATCTTCGGGGAGGGGGAGCTTTGCCTTCAGATAAAGCTCGTCCGAGGCGAAGAAAATTCGGCTGCCGTATTTTTCGAGGCAGCTTTCGCCATAAGCGTTAATTCGGGAGATAGTCTCGCGCGCGGAGTCCAAATCAAAGGGCTTTAGGCTGCAAAGCCCCTCACGATGCTTGGTAAGACCGACAGGAACAATGGAAACGGAGTTTACCCGCGGGTACAGCGCCGACAGATCCTCCATGCTTTTTGAGAGCGCCTCGCCGTCGTTAAGCCCCGGGCAGCAGACGATTTGGCAGTTCATCGTTATGCCGCCCTCGGCAAGCCGCTGCATAAGCTCATAGCCTCTGCCGGCGTTTTTGTTGCCGAGGAGCTTCACTCGAAGCTCTGGATCTGTGGCGTGGACCGATACGTTAATGGGGCTGACACGCAGGTCAATTATGCGCTGAAGCTCGCGCTCGGAAAGGTTTGTCAGCGTGATATAGTTTCCCGTCAGAAAGCTCAGGCGTGCGTCGTCGTCCTTAAAATACAGCGTTTGGCGCATTCCGCGCGGCAGCTGGTCAACAAAGCAGAAAACGCAGCGGTTGCGGCAGGGGCGCGCTTTGTCCATAAGGTATGTTTCAAACTCCAGACCCAAATCCCCGCCCTCGCGCTTTTTTACCTTGACGGTGCGGCGGTGACCTCCCGGCGACTCAAGCTCAACGGCGAGCCTGGTGTCATAGGAGAAAAACTTATAGTCAAGCACATCTATGATCTCGTGTCCGTTTATGGAAACAAGCCTGTCGCCCTCATGCGCCTTGTGAAGCAAAGGGCTGTGGCTTTCGATTTTCTTTATAACGCTGCTCATGGCTCTCTCCTTGCCTTGCTTTATATTCGCACGTTTCGGCGAACAGTAATAGCCTTGCCGAATTTTTGCTGAATATAGCAAAAAGAGAGGGGGCATATGCCTCCTCTCTTTAAGCACTTGTTTTACTTCACGTCTATAACCTTGCGACCATTATAGAAACCGCAGGACTTGCAAACGCGATGGGGCAGGTGATATGCGCCGCAATTGGGGCATGCAACGATACCGGGAGCCTCGAGCTTCCAGTGAGAGTTACGTCTCTTATCTCGTCTCGCCTTTGAAGTTTTTCTCTTTGGAACCGCCATGGTGACACCTCCTAATTGTCAGCTGAATTGACAGCTTTTAGTCTTCCTTTTTATCCAAAAGCTGCTCTAATACAGCCAATCTTGGATCTATTTCCTTTTTGCAGTCACAAGGACCATCGTTAAGATTTTTGCCGCATCTTGAGCAGAGCCCGGCGCAGCTTTCGCTGCACAGGGATTTTTGATCCATTGCCAGAATGAAGCAGGTTTCAAGCAAATCGCTCAAATCCAGCCAGTCTCCCTCAAGGGGGAAAACCTCCGGGTCGTCCTCGTCGCTCTCGTCGGCGGCAAGCTTTGCCTCAATGGGAAGCTCCAAACGCCGCTCATACTCGCAGCCGCAGCGGTCGCAGACAAGGAGCATATCTGACCTCAGCGTTCCCAGCAGGGTCAGCGCACCGGCGGTGTTGACGATTTCTCCTTCCGCTTCGGGCGAAGAAAGAAAGGTCTTTATTGACGGACACATCAGCCTTTCCGTTTCCAATTCGCAGGAGAAATGGAGGCTTTTGCCCGGCATTTCAATGATTTCACAAAGATTGATCCTCATTGAGCACCTCACATAGTCGCTTGAGTATTATAAATGATATAATTCGCATTGTCAACAAAAAATTGCTAGTTATTATATACTTTTCGCTTGCTTATATGCTATAATACTACATCATACTACACTTGGGAGCAAGGGGCTTTAGGGCACACAAGCGGCAGTGCTTTTTCAGCAAAATTCAAGCCCCAAAGGAGTAACGCAATGGTAGAATTAGTTGTCGGCAAAAACGACGCCGGTCAGCGTCTTGACCGCTTTGTGGGCAAGGCAGTCCCTCTGCTGCCGGACTCTCTTTTGCAGAAATATATCAGAATAAAACGTATCAAGCTAAACGGCAAGGGCGCAAAGCGCGACGAGCATCTCAAGCCGGGCGATGTGCTTCAGCTTTATATAAACGACGAGTTCTTTGAAATCCCCAGCGAGGAAAACGCATATTTAAAGGTCGGCACGCCAAAACTTGATATAGTATACGAGGATGAAAACCTCCTCCTCGCGGACAAGAAGCCCGGCGTCCTTTGCCACAGCGCGGGCGACTGGAGCTACGACACGCTCATCGCCAACATTCAGGCGCACTGCGTGCAGACGGGCGAATGGAAGCCGCGCGAGGAAAACTCCTTTGCCCCCGCTCTCTGCAACCGCATCGACCGCAACACCGGCGGCATCGTTATTGCCGCCAAAAACGCCGAGGCTCTGCGCATATTAAACGACAAAATCCGCGAGCGCGAGATTGACAAGCTCTATCTTTGCGCCGTAATCGGCAGACCTAAGCCCGCCTCGGGGACGCTTCGCAACTGGATATTCAAGGACGCGGAGAAAAACCAGGTCTATGTTCGCAAAACGAGCTGTCCCGGAGCAAAGGAAGCGATAACCGAATACAGAACGCTTAAAACCGCGGGAGGGCTTTCGCTGGTGGAATGCCGCCTGCTAACAGGACGAACGCATCAGATCCGCGCGCAGCTCGCAGCCGCCGGAGCGCCCCTGCTTGGCGACGGAAAGTACGGCAGCGAGCGCGTAAACCGCGAGTTTCACGAAAAGGGGCAGGCACTTTATTCCTACAAGCTGACCTTCGATTTTCCCACGGACGCGGGCGCTTTGAACTACCTTAGAGGCAGGAGCTTCGCCGTCTCTCGCGTGGATTTTGCAGAAAAATACTTCGATTTCAAAATTTCCGTTGACAAGTGACACATTTGAATATATATTGTGTTTTGCGCCATACATTATCTATGGCTTAAAAACATATACTATTCGGACAATATGCCGGCATAAAGCAATTCACGCAAGCATTGAAGCGAAGGATTATTTTGTGTCAGCCAGAGCCGGCGGGTTCCGTTCATGCTGTTATCGGTTTTTCGGCATGGGCGGGTTCCGGCAGCTTTGGGTGGCTCAAGAAACGCGCTCGCTTTGCGTTTGTTGCTTTGTGCCGGCATTTAACTTGAGCGGAAGCTTTTTTCCGCTCAGGGTGTTAAAGAAGGGGGACGACAATGACCAAAGAACTCATACGACTTATTGATTGCCGCAAGGAATTTGACGGCGAGGTCGTACTGGACTCGATTAATTTGGGAATTAAGGATAAGGAATTTCTCACGCTGCTTGGACCCTCGGGCTGCGGTAAAACAACTACGCTGCGCATAATCGGCGGCTTTTTAAAGCCCGATTCCGGCGAGGTTATTTTTGACGGCGTGCGAATAAACGATGTTCCGCCGCACAAGCGCAAGGTAAACACGGTTTTCCAGAAGTATGCCCTTTTCACTCACCTTAACGTGTTTGAAAACATTGCTTTCGGTCTGCGCGTTCAGCGCCCGAAGCTATCCGAAAAGGAAATAGCCCGCCGCGTCCATGAGGCGTTGGAGCTTGTCGCGCTGAAGGGCTATGAAAAGCGCTCCGTTTCGCAGTTGTCCGGCGGTCAGCAGCAACGAATCGCCATTGCAAGGGCAATCGTCAACAGACCCCAGGTTCTGCTTTTGGACGAACCGCTCGGCGCGCTTGACCTCAAGCTGCGAAAGGATATGCAGCGAGAGCTGAAGCAAATCCAGCAGCAGGTGGGCATCACTTTTATATATGTAACACATGATCAGGAGGAAGCTCTTACCATGTCTGACACCGTCGTTGTCATGAACAAGGGCGAAATTCAGCAGATAGGCACTCCTTTGGATATATACAACGAGCCGAAAAACGCTTTCGTGGCGGACTTTATCGGCGAGAGCAATATTATAGACGGCGTTATGGTCGAGGATAAAATCGTCCGTATGTACGGGCATAACTTCCTCTGTCTTGACAAGGGCTTTGCCAAAAACGAAGCGGTAGACGTCGTCGTTCGTCCCGAGGATATAGACATAGTCCCCGTTGAACAAGGACAGATCACCGGCGTTGTCACCGACGTTACCTTCAAGGGTATGCAGTATGATATCATTGTCGATTTTCAGGGCTTTAAGTGGCTTATACAAACCACCGACCATTCCCCCGTCGGCTCGACTATCGGCGTGAAGATAGACCCTGACGGCTTCCACATAATGAAAAAGAGCGAATACTCAGGGCTTTACGGCGATTACAGCTCCTATTCCGAGGAATATGACGAGCTTTCCGCCGACCCGGAGGCGGGAGGGCAGGAGGATGAGTAAAGCCAAGCTGCACGCACCGCTCATAAAGCTTCGGCAGCGCTTCAGGAGCTTTCTTGACCGCAACAGGAAAAAGGCTTTTGCCTATCCGTATATTATCTGGATGGCGCTTTTTGTCATAATCCCCATTCTTCTCGTTATGGTATATGCCTTTACGAAAGCGGGAATCGGCTTTACGCTCGAAAACTTTTCCGGCATCAACGTATACGCCCCCGTTTTCGGACGAAGCCTGTGGCTGGCGTTTTTGGCAACTATCATCTGCCTGCTGATCGGTTACCCCACCGCGCTGGCGATAAGCCGGACCTCAGCGCGCACACAGCGCATCGTTTTGATGATGCTCATGCTGCCGATGTGGATAAACTTTCTGCTGCGCACCTATGCGTGGATGTCCCTTTTGGAAAACACGGGGCTTATAAACCGCTTTTTCGGGGCTATCGGAGTTTTCGAGCTTGTCAACTCCATCGGAGAAAGCCTGAGCGCAAGCTGGACTCCCATCGACCACTTCCAGATGATAAATACCGGCGGCGCGGTCGTTCTGGGCATGGTTTATAACTACCTGCCCTTTATGATACTGCCGATCCACAGCGTCATC
>SAMEA3663207__coassemble_646_pt1 | contig 10371 bp, 6 predicted proteins | sample SAMEA3663207__metabat2_high_PE_010 | metagenome-assembled genome bin SAMEA3663207 (sample SAMEA3663207) | pig gut metagenome | biome: pig gut; feature: pig-associated habitat; material: faeces | place: China | collected 2013 | reverse complement strand
ATGCTTTTCATGGAAAGTGAAGTCCTCATCCGACCACGGCTCAGATGAGTTTTCCTGCGTCTCTAAAGCCTCCTGAGCTTCTATGCGGGGTTTTTTTGACTTTGAGCGTTTCTCCTCCTTTGTCCTCTTCGCTCTCGGCTCTTTTTTCTTGGCTTTTTTGGGCTTTTCTTTCTTTTCCTTACGCTTTTTTTCGGGCTTAGGCTTTTTCTGCTTCTTCTCCTTTGGCGGGCGCTTGGGGTTGCCGCTTTGCTTTGGCTCTTTTGGAAAATGCTTTTGCATATACGCGAAAAACGCCAGCAGGATAAGCACGGCAAGAATAATGAAAACAACGACGATTATTTTTTTCGTCTGGGAATACAGCACGACAAGCTCACCGCTAGGCGGAGCTTTGAAAACAAGATAGCTGCCGTCACGACCGGTGGCAAGCTCCTTGTCGCCGGAATCCGTTCTAAGCGCAACCGAAATATCGCCCTTTTCCTCACAGCGGAGATGCAGCCTGTATTCATCGTTTCCGGGGGCAAGCGCGTCGCTTATCGAGTAGCTGTATGTGGCGATCACCTTGCTCGTAACGCTGCTGACCGCGACCTTGGGCGTTGTATCCTCAACCTCAAGGACGGCTTCGTTTGAAAACTCGCCCTCAGCGAGCAGGATCGGGTGTTCGCCCTCGCTTGCAAGAGTGGTGAGCCATGGCTGATATATGGCGTTTATCGTCATGCTGCGGGTCGTATTTGTCATTTCAAAGCTTTCCCAAACGCCGAAGCTATCCTCCCGCGCAGGGATTTTGGGAACGTCCCAGCTTTTGAGCGAACCGCCGTAGGTGAGAGCTACACGTCGGACAAGCTTTCCGTCAATATAAAAATCGGCGTTTAGCTCGCTGAAGATCGGGTTGATGCTCTCAAGCTGAATGAAGTCCTCATAGGGCAGGGGATAGGCAATGCCGGCAAAGCTGATACCGTCAATGCCGTCAAGCTCCTCCTCAACAAAGATGTTGTCAAAAATGTCACCGTTGGCATCGCCCGCTATGGCGCCGAGACACTCTCCCTCGCTGAAAATGCGAACCATAGAGCGGCAGCCCGAAAGATTTGCTCCCAGACCCGCAATACCGCCGACATAGTCGCTGCCGGTCAGGTCGCAAAGCGCGTCACATTGAATGATAGTGCCGTTTGAGCGCCCCGCAATACCGCCGCAACTTCCGCCGTTTGTGGCGGTTACAGCGCCGGTGTTAACGGTTTTATATACGGCTCCTATATCGCAGCGTCCTACCGCGCCGCCGCTGTAATCGTTCTTTGCCGTGACCGAGGCGCTGTTTGTGCTGCTCATGATTATTGCGCGGAAAAGCGCGGTTGTATCGACCCACAGACTGTCTTGCATGGAGGAGTCCTCCTCGGGGTCGCTGCTCAGCTCAAGAGCCATGATGCCGGCAATGCCGCCAACATTGGCATCTGCCGTAACAGTGCCGTTGTTTCGGCAGCCGGAAATCTGACCGGGCTTTTCCTCCTGCTCAATAGTGTCGGATACATCCACGGTTGAATACTGCGGCGGATCCATGAGTGAGGCAAGGCTTGAGCCTATTTTGTCGAGCTGGTCGAGAGCGGAGTTGAGGTGGTTATAAACCTCAACATTCGTTGTATCCGCGGTTTTGATGATTTCGTCAAGTCCGCCGTTTATGATGTTTAGCTGAACATAAACGGTGTCAAAGGTAGCATCAAGGCGCTCGCCCGCGTTTCCGGAGTAGCCATAGAGCAGATCCTCGATTTTGTCAATGTTTGCATTGATTACGCCCGCCTGCACGGTGACACCGTTTGAGAAGCTTGAAAACGCCTTTTCAAGCTTGGAGGCGGAGGAGGTTATCATTTTCATCGACTGAGTGATAACCGCTGACATATTGCTGAGCTTACTGTTGATGGTTCTGAGATTTGTGCTGATAATGCCGAGAGAGACGGAAATCGCGTCAACAGAATCGGATATCGAGACGCGGTCAACATCGTTGTAATAGGCATCCAACAGCGCGCCTATCTCCTCACGCTTCTCAGCCGTTGTTCCTGAACCCTGAATGACGCTTGTAATACTGCTCATAAGGGTCTCAAGATCGCCCAATGCCGATGCAATATTGTTTATCTGCGTGTTGATTTTTTCAAACTCGGTGATGATGCTTGAAGCCTCGCTTGAGACATTGGCGCTTTCCAGAGCCGCGCTTATTGTTTCCAGCTCGGATATGATAACGGGGATTTCGGTGCTTGTGACCGCGTTAAGGTCTGTAAGATAGCCGTTTATTTTCTCGGCGGCGGAGTTTATTATTTGAAGGTTGCCGTAAAGCTGGTCAACGGTGATTTCAATGTCCTCGCCTGCCGTATCCGCGTGAAGCTTGAGAGTGTCTTCAATAACGCCGACGGCGCTGTTTATCTCGTCTGCCTTGCCGAGAGCGCTGTCTGTTCCGGCAGAAAGCGAGTTTGCAAGATTACGAAGAATGGTCGTTAGCTCCTTGAGCTGCTTTTCAAGCTCCGCGCCGCTGTTGATGCCGAAGGTGACAGCCATATCCGGCTCAAACTGACCGACAATGCCGCCGACGTCCTTCCTGCCCAGTATTGCGCCGTAATTCTCACAGCCGGAGATGATGCCGTTATGAGTTCCGGCAATGCCGCCCGTGTTATAGCCAACGTGATTGTAGCCAATCGTGGCGCGATTTGTGCAGCCGCGAATGATGCCCTCGTTTAGACCGGTGATGCCGCCCGTGTCGGAAATATCGGTGGAGAAAAGCTCCTCTCTGTCATCACCGCTTGAGCCGGAGCCTGTTACAGCGCCGCTTGCCGCATCGCTGACGGAGTTTGTGATAATATCGCCGAGACCCGAAATCTCGGAAAGACCCAAGCTGCCCTGCTCTGCGTCCACTGCGGTGTTAACGTTTCCGATGTTGCGCGACGCCTCAATGAAGCCCTCGTTTCGCCCCGCAATGCCGCCCGTATGCGACTTTCCCGCAACGCTTGCTTCGGACTTGCAGTTTGAGATCGTTGCGCCTGCGTGGTTAATGCCGACCAGACCGCCGATGTCGCTCTCGCCCTCGACCGAGCCGGACACGGTGCAGCCGGAGATGCTGCCGCGGTTTTCACCGGCAAGAATGCCCACCGAGCAGGCAGAGCCGTTCGGTGAGACTGCGGCGTTGAGCGTGAGATTGATTACCGAAGCTCCTGCCTCGATAGAGCGGAAAAGACCGATTTGCGAGCCTTTGGTTTTGATGGTGAAATTGGAGATCGTGTGCGAGGCGCCGTCAAAGCGACCGTAAAAAATCGGTATGGAGTTTATGCTCGCACCGCCCATGTCTATATCGTCGGTGAGCACAACGCTGAGTCCCTTGGAGTAAGAGTCCATCGAGCAGCTTTTTATAAAGCTCTTTAGCTCCGACACGTTGGAGATACTGAGAGTATCTGCCGCTTCCGCCCGGGAGAGAGCAGGCGCGATGCTAAAAGCGAAAATAAGCGCCAGAAGCAGAGCAAGACCGCGGCGGGTATTATTAAGAATTCTCGTCATCTTTTTCATGCTCCTCCCGTATAATTTCGTCGATGCTGAATTCCGCGGCGTTGCCGCTCTCCAATGAGGCGTTGATGCTGCCCTTTATAAGACCCTTGAATTCGCCGTCCACATAGCCTGTTACCATGCCGCGGATTTTTCCGTCCATTCGCAGTTCGTCGGTATGCACGCGCTCAAAGTGTCCGAGAGTAAGCGTAAGCGCGGTTTTTTCTATTATGCTGTCGCATACGAAAAGGATTTGCGGAAGCACCGCCATAACCAAAATCATTGAGGTCAGCGTGCCTCGTCCCAGCACCATGCCCATTGTGCTGACGGTTGGCTCGGAGGAAACGAAGCCTACAAGAAAGCCTGCGACGGTCATAATAGTTCCTGAGGTAAAGACGGTGGGGAAGCTCTGATTAACGGCTTCGATGATGGCGCTCTTTCTGTCCGTCTCAAGCTTGAGAGTTTGATAACGGTTGGTAAGCAAAATCGCGTAGTCGATAGTAGCACCCATCTGAATCGCGCTGACGATAAGGTAGCCGAGAAAGTAAAGCCTTGTTCCCGTGAGGTATGGGAAGGAGAAGTTTATAAAGATACTGCCTTGTATTGTGAGAATGAGCAGGAAAGGCAGACCGACGGACTTAAACGTAAACAGCAGGATGACCATTACAAAAAGAGCCGTCAGCAGGCTTATTCTCAAATTGTCTTTTGTAAACGAACGGTTAAGGTCAAGAGCCAGCGTGGCGTTGCTGACAAGAACAACTTCGTCCTCGCTGTAATACTGCTGGGCAACGGCACGCATATTCTCCAGCAGAGCCTCGGTTTTTTCGCCCTCGTCGGGTACGTCTGCGGTGAAAACGATGCGCGAATAGTTTTCGCCCTCTAGCTGATTTAGAGCGTCCTCAAGCGTGTCGTTTAGTGCGTCTATCAGCTCGTTTTGCTCGGCACTGAGATTTATAACGCCCTTCTCGCGCTGCTCAAGCAAAAAGCGAAAGACATTTATCAGAGGCACGGAGTAGTCATCAACATTCTGGAAAATCGCGCCGTATTCTTCTTTTGAAAGACCATATGCCTGATAGAGCAGGCGGGCAAGCTCAATATCAACCTCCGCAAGCTCGGAAAACTGCCGGGGTGTGTATTTATCAGTGAGTACGCGATCACCGTCTATCTTGACACTGGCAAGTCCCAGCGCGCCGACTATTTCGGGAAAATCGGAGATTTTGCTAATAACTTTTTTCTCGCTCTCATAGTCGCCCTTGGGAACGAGGATCGCAATCATGTTTTTTGTGCCAAAGTTATTTTTAATTTTGTTCTGCGCTTGAGTAGCTTCAGACTCCTTTCGAGTGCTTAGGTCGGAGTATGAGAAAGCATAGTCGCATTTTGAGGAGAAGAATATGGATGCGACGAACACAATTAGAAAAACCGGTAAGACAAAATATCGGATTTTAATTACGAAGCGTCCCCACGCGCTGATATCCGGAATAAAATTTCGGTGGCGTGTGCGCTCTATGCTGCGGTTGAACATCATAAGCAGACCCGGCATGAGCAAAAAGACAGTTGTAAGGCTGCAAATAATGCTCTTAATAAGAACGATGCCTATATCAGCTCCAATTTTAAACTGCATGGTCGTGAGCGCAACGAGTCCCGAAACAGTTGTCAGACTGCTGGAGGAGATTTCAATGATAGCTTTGGAAAGAGCCTTAATATCTGCCTCGCGGGCGGGCAGCGTATCGCGCTCCTCCATATAGCGGTGGCAGAGAATGATTGCATAGTCAACAGCGAGCGCAAGCTGCAAAATGACGGCTATCGAATTGGTAACGAAGGATATCTCCTTGAGGAGATAGTTCGTGCCCATGTTGAGAATTGCAGCAACGACAAAGACGATGACAAATACGACAAGCTCCATGTAGCTTTTGGAGGTCGTGAGCAAAACGGCGACAACTACGACAACGGCAATAAGCATTATAAGCGCCATCTCCGCTGCCAGAGTCGCGTTCACGTCATAGCCGACCTCGGTGTTGTAATATACGTCGTAGCCCTCAAGCCGTTCGCGGATGGTTGCCATTGCCGCTTCTACCTCGGGGTCAGTGGTCACGCCGGCAAAGCTCACCATCAGCAGGGCGGAGGAGTTGCGATAGGAGTTTTCACTGTCATCAAAGCTAACGGTCAAAACGCCGTCGAGCTTTGCAAACTCTGCTGCAAAGCTCTCGGCGTCCTTGTAGGTTATATTTGAAATCATCACCTGGGCGCTGGCATAGCTTTGAAACTCTTCAGCCATTATAGCAACGCCGCGGCGGGTCTCGGAGTTTTCGGGCAAATATACGGAAAGGTCATTGTTTACACGCACCTTGGGGATGCAGTTAATACAAAAAACGACAGCAATAGCAAACACAAGGTAAAATGCCTTGCGCTTATCAACAATAAATGCCGCAATTTTTTCCATTAGCGTTTCCGAATGCCTGTCATCCATCTGGAATGCTCCTTGAGTTGAGGCGTAACGCCTATGCTGGTATTAAAGTCTCTTTTCGGCGAGGAAGAAAAGTGCAACCGTTCCGGGACCTGAGTGTGAGCCGATGACCGGACCGATGTGGTTCATATAAACCGTTTTTACGCCAAAGCGCTCGCGCACAAGCTTTTCAACATACTGCGCATCCTCGAGCGCGTCACCATGGCTGATGAAAATGACCTGCTCGGAGGGATTGACAGCGGTTTTAGCCATGTGGTCAACAAGACACTCAAGGCTTTTGCGGCGACCGCGGATTTTGTCGATAGGAATGAGGTGACCCTCGTCGTCAATGTGTAAAACGGGCTTGATGTTAAGAACCGTTCCAAAGAAAGCGGCCGCACCGGAGAGACGACCACCGCGCTTGAGGAAGTTGAGGTCGTCAACCGTGAACCAGTGCGCCAGCTTCAGCTTGTTTTCCTCAACCCAAGCGGCAACCTCGTCGATGCTCTTGCCCTGCTTGCGCAGCACTCCGGCGTGATAGACGATAAGACCCTCTCCCATTGAGGCGGCGAGAGTGTCAACAATAATGATCTTTCTGTCGGGGTATTCCTCAAGCAGATCCTCCGCCGCTAGGCGAATGGAGTTGTAGGTGCTGGAAAGACCAGAGGAGAAGCAGAGATGCAGCACGTCCAGTCCGTTGTCGAGGAAAGGACGAACCTCGTCCTTAAAGGTTTCACCGTTTATCTGCGTTGTGAGGGATTGTTTGCCGTTTCTGAGCATTTCATAAAACTCATGGGGGTCAAGATCCTTGTTGTCGGGAGTGTTGCGGTAATCCTTGCCGTCAACGGTGAATATCATGGGGATAACGTGAAGCTCAAGCTCATCTACAAGCTCCGGGGTGATGTCTGTGGTGGAATCTGTGGTGATTTTATAATCTGACATAAATAAAACTCCTTTGAAAGTATTGAAAACACGAAGCGGTCAGGAGGTTGCCTTACCGCTGAGCTTAAAAACATCGGCCGCCTTTCCGATGACAATAATGTGGTCATTGGCGGAAAAAACATAGTCAGCGCCTGGGGAAATGCTAAGGCAGTTTTCCCGCTTGACGGCTATGATGTTGACATTATATTTGCTTCGGACATTAAGCTCGGCAACGGTTTTGCCGTGCCATGAGCTGATGCAGGGGATTTCAAAGATCGAGTATTCGCTTGTAAGCTCGATGAAATCGAAAATGTTATCCGAATTGTAGCGCACGGCAAGCTTTTCAGCAATTTCGCGCTCGGGATAAACAACCTCGTCCGCGCCGATTTTCATAAGCAGCATCGCCTGGCGGTCGCCGCGTGCTTTTGAAACGACATGGCTTGCCCCTCTGTCCTTCAAAAGGGAGGTTATTTCCAGCGAGGCTTGAAAATCCTCTCCGATGGAGACAAAGCAGACGTCGAAATTGTTGACACCGAGTGAGTTCAAAACCGCCTCGTTGCAGCAGTCGCCGATAAGAGAGTCGGTGAATTTGTATGCGATCTCGTCTATGATTTCGGGATTTTTATCAACAACCATAACGTCGTTGCCCAGCTCCTGCATACGCTCGGCAAACTGACGTCCGAAGCGACCCATGCCGATTACCAAAATGGATTTCATGGTGTATGTGCTCCTATCCGATAAGAATTTTTACTGTCGGTCTTGAAATGGGGACGTTGATACGCCTTTCCGCTAAAACCAGAACAAAGGTCAGTCCGCCGATTCTGCCTGCAAACATAAGAACCATCAGCAGAATTTGAGAAGCGGCGCAAAGATTCGGAGTGATACCGGTGGACAAGCCTACGGTGGCGACAGCGGAGACGATTTCAAAAACTATCTGCGTGAAGGAATAGGGCTCAAGTGCGCAGATGATCATGGCGGCTATGAAAACACCTGCGGCATATACGGTGGCGATAGAGCTTGCCTGCGCAACGGTGTTTTGGTCTAGCTTGCGTTTGAAAACGGTTATACTGCCGTAGCGCCGCGCAGAGTTTAGAGCACAAAGCAGCAAAACAACAAAAGTGGTGGTTTTAATACCGCCCGCAGTAGAACCGGGGCTGCCGCCGATGAACATTAAAATCATGGTGAGCAGAGTACCGGAATCTGACATGGAGTTTAGGTCAACGCTTGCAAAGCCTGCCGTTCGCGGTGTTATTGCCTCAAAAAGTGCGTTGAGCAGCTTTTGCCCTAAGCTCATGCCCGCCAGAGAATGCTTGTATTCAAAGATAAAAAACAGCACAAAGCCTATGCCGATAAGCAAAGCGGAGGTCGTAAGGACTATTTTAGAGTGGACCTCATATTTTTTGAAGCTTGTACGTTTTTTTATTACATCGTTCCAAACCAAGAAGCCGATGCCGCCGATGACTATGAGCAGCATGAGAGTGATCATAACAAGGGGATTGTTATACAGCCCGTCGCCTGAAAGCGAGGAGAAAGCGCTGTATCGCCCCATGAGGTCAAAGCCCGCGTTGCAAAAGGCGGAAACCGAGTGAAAAACAGCGTTCCAAAGTCCAACTGTAAAGCCCATGCGAGGACAAAACACGATGGCAAGCAGCAGCGCGCCGCAAAGCTCAACAATAGCTGTTCCCGTGATGATTTGCTTTATGAGTATAACAATGCCGTTGTGCTGCAAAGAGCCTGCCGACTGCATCAGCAGGCGGCGCTCGCTGAGGGAAATGCGGCGCTTGAGAATAAGCGAGAGCATGGCGATACAGGTCATAATGCCAAGACCGCCTATCTGGATTAGAACAAGAATGATCGCCTGTCCGAAAGCAGACCAATGCGTGTAGGTGTCATAAACAACAAGTCCCGTAACGCAGGTGGCGCTGGTGGCGGTAAACATTGCGTCTAAAAACGGAGTCCATTCACCGCTTCTTGAGGAAAGCGGCAGGGTCAGCAGCAGACTTCCGATAAGGATTATTGATAAAAAGCTCAGAACTATTATTTGCGTATAAGTCAGCTTTTTTCTTAAATTTGACATTTTGGCTGCCTTTCAGAGCATTGCCGTATCGTGCGGCACAAGATAATGGGAAAAAGTGTGAATTTGCTGCTATATATCGATATTACATTTATAAGAGTATATCACAGCAACGGTTGCTTGGCTATATTATTTTCCAAAAAAACATCTTAAAAATAATAACCGATGTGTACGAAAATGTACATATTTGAGTTCTTTGCGAGTTCTTTATGGAGGAACATAAAAAGGAGGTAAAAATATGGAAACAAGTATTATTTCGGTTGCGGGAATAACAGTTATCAGCTATTTGGTGGCGCAGGGAATAAAAGCGACAAAGCTTGACAGCAAGTGGCTGCCTGTTATCTGCGGAGCGTGCGGCGCGGCGCTTGGACTGGTAGGCATGGTGGCAATGCCGGGCTTTCCGGCAGGCGACCCTGTTAGCGCGGCGGCGGTGGGGATCGTATCGGGACTTGCCGCAACAGGCTCTCATGAGATTTACAAGCAGCTTGGAGGCGAGAGGAAATGAACATTGTTGAAAAGCACTATGACTGGGGCTTTGCCCTTACGCCCAGAAGTTTGACCACGCATCTCATATTGCACCACACGGCGAGTGAAAGCGCCTCCGCCGAGAGCATACACGCCTATCACAAGTCGCTCGGCTGGGCTGGGATAGCTTATCACTATCTAGTGCGCAAGGATGGAACGATCTACCGCGGCAGACCCGAAGATATGCGAGGCGGACATACCGCAAACTGGAACTATTGCTCCATCGGCATATGCTTTGAGGGCAATTTTGAGCTTGAGGAAATGCCGCAGGCACAGTTTGACGCGGGACGTGAGCTGATAGCGGACATAGCTTCGCGCTATACGTCTATTGAAATCGGCAGACACTGCGAATACGGCAGTACCGCCTGCCCCGGCAAAAGCTTTCCCTTTGACGCTCTTGTGGGAGCGCGGCTTGAAAGCGGCGACGCGGAGCGTACCGGAGAGCCGGACGCGTGGGCGAAAAGTGCCTGCGACCGGGCGGTGGAGCAGGGCATTTTCCTCGGAGACGGGAACGGCGAATTTGACTGGCATCGAGCGCCGACCCGCCAAGAGCTGGCGGTGCTGCTTGAGCGCTGCTTTGAAAAGATGAGTAAGTAAAGCAGCCGCGCGGGTAAACGTTCCTCTCGATGCGCGGCAAAGCATGGTGATGTCAAAGCTTACGCGGTTTATTTCCGTGAGACTTGGCAGAGTGTAAAAGGAGCAGGCAGCGTTTGTGCTGTCTGCTCCTTTTTATGCTTATATAAACAAGCTTTATCTCGTCTTTCGCAGCATTGACAGGGGAGCGCAGGGGCGGGGAAGCTTCATGCGCAGCTTCATCATGGGGTGGGGCGTTGAGTCAATCAGCTCGTCCTCGCCGTTTCGGATATCCTCCGCGACAAAGGAAATCGGTTCGCAGTCG
>SAMEA3663207__coassemble_640_pt1 | contig 10443 bp, 11 predicted proteins | sample SAMEA3663207__metabat2_high_PE_010 | metagenome-assembled genome bin SAMEA3663207 (sample SAMEA3663207) | pig gut metagenome | biome: pig gut; feature: pig-associated habitat; material: faeces | place: China | collected 2013 | reverse complement strand
CGAAATACTTGCTATGCGTTTTGGCGCGATTCATAACCTCTATTTCTACAATAGCCTTATGGCGCGTATCCGCAAGGAGCTTGATGAGGGAAGCTTTGAGGCTTTTCGAGCGGAATTCTCGGAAAAACTGGAAAGACGGGTATAATTTTCTTGCAAAAGCCCGTAGCCACATATATAATGTTAAAGTATTTATACTAGGAGGTCAGTATATGAATTCAAAAACCAAGAAAATAGTATCTGTTGTTTCAGTTGTTCTTCTGCTTACGCTTTGCTTTGCAGGCTGTATGCCGGCCGCAACCACTACCGCTGACGGCACAGCCGCCGGAGGCACCAGCTCTACGGTTTCATTTATTGTCTCAATGGTCGTTCTTTTCGCGGTTTTCTACTTCTTCATGATAAGACCCGAAAAAAAGCGCAAAAAGAAGGTTGAGGATATGCGCAGCTCCCTGAGCACCGGCGATAAGATTGTTACTATTGGCGGTATTATGGGTAACATAGTTTCCATCGGCGAAGACACCATAACCTTTGAAACAGGTGAGGACAGAGTTCGTCTTCAGGTTGCCAAATGGGCAATCTCAAGAAAAACCAAATAGAATGTCCCAATAAAGTAATTTAAACATACCCCGCTGAATAAGCTTTAACAGCTTATCCGGCGGGGTTTTGCATACCCGAAAACAAAATGCGACGCAGTGTGCGCTCGCAACGAAAGGGGACGATAAGATGAAAAGACGAAAAAGCGCGCCTGCTGCCGGAAGCGGCGGGCTGGCGATAAACGCGGCGAAGGCAGCGGTGATCGCTATGGTGATAACATTGGTGCTGCTGCTTGTAATAGCGTGCGCAGTATCAAAAGGTGCGCTGGGAGAAAAGTCAAGTGAGAATATGATGCTTGGCTCTGTGGTGGCAGCAACGACCATAGGCGGAATTTACTGCGCAGCAAAGCAGGGCGGGGGAGTGATAACAGCGGGTGCGGCAAGCGCGGGAGTATATATCATAATCGTGCTGTTTATGACGATGCTTTTGCCAAAAAAGCTCGGCGAGGACGGAATGCTGCTAAAGGTGATGATAGCCGCGGTTGCAGGAGGTGTCTTTGGAGGTGTGCTAAAATTAAACAGAAAAAGAAAAAAATCAAAGCTAAGAAAATGAAATATTACAAATAGTAATCATACAGATTGAGTTTACATAATTTTCGAATGATAACCTATATATTGTTACATTTTATAATAATCCACACTAGATGTTGCAAATTGCGTTGATTTTTAAAGGCGACGGCGATACAGGGTTGCTATGGTTTACATAATTTTGTTTACATAACATACCGTCATAATTCACAAATTTTAACTTATTTTACCGAAAGGCTTGATTACCGTCGCAATTTGCGTTATATTGTGCCTGTCGGAATGTTATGTAAATTATTTTGTTATTTTGCCGCCGTCACTGAAAGGTGATGAGAGAATGCATTCCGCATACAAACGAACAGCCAAGCGGACGTTTGGTGCAGAAGATGAACTGATTGGTGCTTTCCTTATTTTATCTGTCGGTATGTGCACCGGTGCGCTTTCTGCAACAATCTTTATGCTTTCTGATGAATTGTGTGAATTTTGGCATGATGCCGGAGCGAGCGCAAGCTCTTTTGATATGATTGCAAAGCTTTTTCTTTCGTTATGCTGGTTTCATGTTATTGCCTATCTTCTTGGCAGCTCGTTTAAGGGTTTTTATCTGCTTCCGGTTTTATCGGCAGTTTTTGGCTTTCGGCTATATAGCTTTTCTGCGGGTGCATTTGACCTTCCTTATGATGGCGGCTTTGCTCAATATGCTTGCACTTTTCTTGCGCCCGTTTTGTTGCTTGTCCCCTGCTTTTTTGTTATAGCGGTGGATGCGTTTTTATCCTCAAGAGGCTTTTGGCTGATGGCTTATGGTCGAAGCTCAAGGGCTGATGCTTCGCGCCGCCTTCATTTTCTCGCGTGCATACCGTTTATGCTTTTTGCCGTTTTGGCGTTTGTTTTTTTTGCTTCATAAAAAAATCCACCCATCTGAAAGGAGGTGTGTTCTTGGATAATTCTGTTTGCATTTCTAAGTTTGAGGACTATTTAAAAAACGTTAAGCACGCATCTGAAAACACACTTTGTTCCTACTTGAGGGATATTAGGCAATTGGGACAATACCTTGACGCGCATACTGAAGAAAGCCTTGAAACCGTTACTGCTGACGAGCTTGAGGGTTACACCGCTTGGATGAAGTCGCAGGGAAAGAGTGTTCCTACCATCTCCAGGAGCATAGCCTCCATAAAAAACTTTTATAAGTTTTTGGTTCTCGATAAGGTGGTTGAGGTCAATCCCGCTATGGGACTCATTCCCGAAAAGTCTGTGCAGAAGCTTCCTCAGATTCTTACGGGCAGGGAGGTTGAAAAGCTTCTTGAACAGCCGGAATGCACCGACCTTAAGGGCTACCGCGACAAGGCGATGCTTGAGCTTCTGTATGCAACCGGAATTCGAGTCAGCGAGCTTATTGCGCTCAATATTAATGACGTGAACATTTCTGCCGGCATTATCCGCTGTAAGGGTCACGACAAGGAAAGGGTAATCCCGCTTTATCCCGCGGCTATCCGCGCGATTGCGGAATACATAGAATTTATCAGACCGCAGATGGTTTCATCTTCCGATGAACAGTCTTTGTTTGTGAATGTAAGCGGTGAGCGTATGTCGCGCCAGGGCTTTTGGAAAATCATAAAGACCTATCAGGCAAAGGCTCAGATTGACAAGCCTATCACTCCGCACACGCTGCGCCACTCTTTTGCAGCACATCTCCTTGAAAACGGCGCTGACCTTCGTTCTATTCAGGAGATGCTTGGTCACGCGGATATTTCCTCTACTCAGGTTTATTCTCAGTTGGTTAAAAAACAGCTTAAGGATGTATACAACAAGGCGCATCCTAGAGCGTGAGTCTCATACAAGCATGTTTAAAAGACGCTGCCGAATTGGCGGCGTCTTTTTTTCGTCAGCTTCAAATATGAGACTTTAAAACCTTGGGCGCAGCGCACAAAAATGCGTTGAAAACGCGCCCGGATTATGATAAACTATTCAAGATGTTTATTTGGTTTTTTACCCGCGGAGGATGCTATGCGTGTGTTGGGAATTGACCCAGGAATTGCTACTGTTGGCTTCGGCGTAATCGACAGCGATAAAAATAAGCTCAGTCTCGTTAATTACGGCGTTATTGAAACGCCGGCGCACACCGCTCTTTCCGGTAGGCTTGACCAGATCTTTGAGGATATGACCGTGCTTTGCGAGACCTTTAAGCCTGATGCAATAGCATATGAGGAGCTTTTTTTTAACACCAATATCACCACCGGCATATCCGTTGCTCATGGCAGGGGAGTATTGCTTTTGGCGGGCTATCGCTACGGCGCACCGATTTTTGAATATACGCCGCTTCAGGTTAAGCAGGCGGTCGTCGGCTACGGCAGGGCGGAAAAAAAGCAGGTTATCGACATGGTAAAGCGCATTTTAAACATGAAGTCCGCGCCAAAGCCGGACGATGCGGCAGATGCTCTCGCCATTGCAATCTGCCATGCGCGCAGCTCAACCTCTTTATTAACAAAGCACGGGGGGATTTCACCATGTTCCACCACATAAAAGGGATTGTAACCGAGCTTGAGCCGGGCGTAGCCGTTTTGGAATGCGGCGGCGTTGGCTTTGAGTTAAATACCACGGCGCACACACTCTCTCGTCTTAAGATCGGCGACAGCGCAAAGCTGTATACATACGAAAACATCAGTGAGGACGCTTTTGATCTTTTCGGCTTTTTCGATATGCGTGAAAAGCGCTGCTTTGAAATGCTGATCGGCGTTTCCGGCGTAGGTCCTAAGGCGGCAATCTCCATCCTTTCATCGGCAACCCCCGAAGCGCTGGCTATGTCCATAATAAGCGGCGATGAAAAAGCTTTGACGGCAGCGCCGGGAATCGGCAAAAAAATCGCCCAGCGCATTCTGCTGGAGCTGAAGGATAAGATGAGCAAGGAAGCGGGAGGCTTTGCTGCCGGCTCAGGAGCTTCACTTCCGGGCGGCACTTTAAGCGACGGCTCAAAGCTTTCCGACGCATATTCAGCTCTCACCGCATTGGGATACAGCAGCACAGAGGTTGCAATTCTGCTCAAGGATGTGGATGTTGAAAACACCGCGATTGAGGATATCATCAGACAGGCGCTAAAAAAGATGGTAAAGTAGGGAGGATGGACATTTGAGCATCAGCTTTTCAAATGAAAACGATGGGGATATTGTAACTACTACCTCCATTCTTCCGGAGGATGCAGGCGAGGGCTCGCTTCGCCCTCGTCTGCTAAAGGAATACATCGGTCAGAAAAAAGCTAAGGAAAACCTTGAGGTTTTTATCAAGGCGGCAAAAATGCGTGGAGAGCCGCTGGATCACGTTTTGCTGCATGGACCTCCGGGACTGGGCAAAACAACGCTGGCGGGCATCATAGCCAACGAGATGGGCGTGAATATGCGTATCACCTCCGGACCGACTATAGAAAAGGCCGGCGACCTCGCCGCGCTCCTTACAAATCTTCAGGAAAACGACATCCTCTTTGTTGATGAGATACATCGGCTTAACCGCAGCGTTGAGGAAATCCTGTATCCCGCAATGGAGGACTATGCAATTGACATCATCATCGGCAAGGGTCCGTCGGCAAACTCCATTCGTCTCGACCTGCCGAGATTTACGCTTATCGGCGCTACCACACGCTCAGGTCAGCTTACTGCGCCGCTTCGTGACCGCTTCGGCGTTACCTTGCGCTTGGAGCTGTATTCAGCCGAGGAGCTATGCCTTATCGTAGAGCGCAGCGCAGAAATTCTAGGTATTGAAATCGAGCACGACGGCGCGATGGAAATTGCGCGCCGCAGCAGGGGAACACCGCGTATAGCAAACCGTATGCTTCGCCGTGTGCGAGACTTCGCGCAGGTATCGGCGGACGGCGTTATTACCAGACGGATAGCCGACGAAGCGCTGACAAGACTTGAGGTTGATAAGCTGGGGCTGGACTCTCTCGATAAGCGGATGCTGCGCAGTATTATCGAGCTATACGGCGGCGGTCCTGTCGGACTTGAAACGCTTGCTGCTACTATTAACGAGGAGGCTGTAACGCTTGAGGATGTTTACGAGCCGTATCTTTTGCAGCAGGGCTTTCTTACGCGTACACCGCGCGGGCGCTGCGTTACCCGCAAGGCATATGAGCATCTTGGCATAGAATATCTGGGACAGCAGCAGATCGACTTATAATTTTTTGGAGGAGAACCAATTGGGCAAGTATTTTGGAACGGACGGAATTAGGGGAATAGTAAACGAGACCTTGTATGCGGACTTGGCATTTAAGGTTGGTCAGGCGGCGGCACTTGTGCTTTCCGAAAATAAGGAGACCAGCAGACCCCTTTTCACTATAGGTAAGGATACACGCATCTCCTGCGATATGCTGGAGTCAGCCATCACTGCGGGGCTGTGCTCCGCTGGAGCGGACGTTATGCATCTTGGCGTTGTGCCGACCCCCGCCGTTGCTTTTATCACGAAAGACTGCGGCGCGGATGCGGGTATCGTTATCTCCGCTTCGCATAATCCCTATGAGCACAACGGTATAAAAATCTTCAATGGTCAGGGCTTTAAGCTCCGTGACGAGCTGGAGGCTAAGATTGAAGCGCTTATTGACAGCAACGAGCCGCTCCCCACAAAACGTAACGGCGATATTGGCAAGGTCATCAACCGCGGACGTGAGTATGTTGACCGCTATGTTGAGCACGTTGTCTCCGTATCGGAAGGCAAGATCGGCAAGCTCAAGGTCATGATAGATTGCTCAAACGGCGCGGCATCCAGAACCGTAAACGATATTTTCGGACGATTTCCGCTTGAGCTTGAGCTTATCAAGGATCACCCTGACGGCTGCAACATAAATGCAGGATGCGGCTCAACACATATTGAGGGGCTGGGAAAAATGGTTGTAGCAGGCGGTTTTGATTTGGGACTTGCCTTTGATGGAGACGCTGACCGCTGCCTTGCAGTAGACGAGAACGGTCAGCTTATCGACGGCGACAAAATCATGGCGATTTGCGGCATGGATATGTTGTCAAAGGGCAAGCTTCGCCAAAACGCCATTGTTGCAACTGTCATGTCCAATATCGGATTCCACGAGTTTTGTGATAAAAACGGAATTGAGCTAAAATGCGCCGACGTGGGCGATAGGAACGTGCTTGAGATGATGCAGCTCGGCGGCTTCTGCCTTGGCGGTGAGCAGTCGGGACACCTCATTTTTCTTGATGATGCCACCACCGGAGACGGTCAGCTTGCGGCAGTCAAGTTCCTTGAGGTCGTCAGCCGGAGCGGAAAGAAGCTTTCCGAGCTTGCAAACGCCATTCCGACCTATCCGCAGATTTTGCATAACATCCCCATCGTTGGCGGCAACGAGGTTAAAAACAAAATTATGAATAACGAGCAACTGCTGGAAAAGATTGCTCTTGAGCAGGCTGCTCTCGGAAAACGCGGAAGAATTTTAGTGCGTCCTTCAGGTACTGAGGCACTCATCCGCGTTATGGTAGAGGCTATGGACAACGCTGAGGCGGAGAGGGTAGTGGCAGTCCTTACTGAATGTATTGAAAAATGCAGCAAATCATTTTAAATTCGTAAAATACATTGTGTAAGTTGCTTGACTTTTTGTAAAAATTATACTATAATAAATTTTGTTTAGGGCAATTAGGCAATAATATGGTTATATATTCCGAAAAATGCGATAATGACCTTTTGCATTTGGCGCAGGAGGGGGATAAACAGGCTGAAGAACAGCTTGCCCTTCGTTATTCGCGCCTTGTGAAAATTTGCTCGAGACCATTTTTCCTGGCAGGAGGAGATGGTGAGGATCTCATACAAGAGGGTATGTTTGGTCTTCTCTCCGCAATCAGGGAATTTGATGACTCCATGAACACCTCTTTTAAAACATACGCGGAGATATGCGTTAAGCGTCGTATCTATTCCGCGATTAAAACGGCTACTAGAAAAAAGCATGATCCCCTGAACGATATGGTATCGTTCGATGATGTCCTCTCCGACGAAAGCCAGGCAAATGCTGTATCATCCTACTCTGAGGTATTCAGACGAACCCCTGAGGAACAGGTGTTGGCTAGAGAGAGCGCCGATGAGATCTTCCAAACATACTCGCGTTGTTTATCAAAATTTGAAGCAGATATATTGAGACTTTATCTCCAAGGTCTTTCCTACTCCGAAATTGCAGAGGCTTGCGGAAAGCCCGAAAAGTCTGTGGACAACGCCGTACAGCGCATCAGGCGAAAACTGGCGCGAAACCTTAACCTCAGCGACATCAGCAATGGCTGACGCAATATAAATGCCCTCAGGGTAAGTCTTTTTCAAAGAGAGGATTCAAAAATGTTCGAAGACAAGACATTAGTATGCAAGGAGTGCGGACAGGAGTTCGTATTTACCGCAGGTGAGCAGGAGTTTTACGCAGAGCGCGGCTTCCAGAATGAGCCCCAGCGCTGCAAGCCCTGCCGTGACGCTCGCAAGAATGTTGCTCGTGGTCCTCGTGAGTATTTCACAGCAACCTGCGCTGCTTGCGGCAAGGAAGCTAAGGTTCCCTTTGAGCCCAAGTCTGACAGACCTGTATATTGCAGCGAGTGCTTCGCAAAGATGAGAGAGGAACAGGCATAAGTCTTTCCTAATTCTACTCTACTCGCATTGTCATTCTACAGGATGAAGAGCGGTATGGTTCAAGTGTTGAGTCTTTGTCGGCAGCATTTGTTTCCGCGTATTTTGGCTTACAATTGAACAACAGAGGGTGCAGCTTGCTTTTAGCTTTGCTGCACCCTTTTTTTATTTGCATATTAAAAACGTGCCGAAGGCGAATGCCCTCGGCACGTTTTGCGTTGAATAAAGAGCTGCTCTAGTTTTCCGCTCCCGAGACGGGGATTTCGGGAGTGTTGTCGGAGAGAACCTCGCCGCCGTCTTTCTTGCGGGGAAGGGTCTTCCATGCGTGCATTGCCAGTGCAACCGCGATAACGCCATAGCAAACGAATACACGGAAGTATTCGCCTATCATGGAGTTGCCGAACAGATGGCTTGCCGAGAGGGGAGAAACCACGAACAGGGTGTGGAACAGGATAACGCCGAGAATAGCGTGGCTGTTCTTTGCGTCCTTTACGCTTGCTCCGCCGACGAGCAGAGCCGCGATGGCATACTGACCGCACATAGAGTGAGCGCCGTAGGTAGAGAAGGTGCCGATATTCTGCAAATAGATTATCTGACCCCATGCAGCCAGCATCGTTGAGAGCATCATTGCAATAATGCGCGTTTTGTTAACATTGATGCCCGCAGCGTTTGCGACTGTTCTGCTCTGACCGACGGTGCGCATATTCTGACCGAGCTTTGTATTAAGCAGGGTGGTGTTAAAGACGCACAGCAAAGCGATGAGGACGTATGTCATAACCGGGATGTTAACAGAAAGGATGACCTTTTCGATTGCCGGAATAAAGGTCAGCGCATAGATGATAACAGCCGCGATAATGACGGCAAGAGGTCGTGTGACAACAAATTCACCGTTTTTCTTGATGAGCTTTTCGTAGATTATGCGGAAAAGCTGAAGAATAATAGCACCGAAAACGTAAATTGTTATAGCATCGAGCAGGCGCAGCCTGTCAGTAGAGAGGAAGCGCTCGATAGCCGGAATATAGGTGATCGCATAAACCGCTGCAACGCCAATAATGCCGCCAACAGCCTTGGGAACAGAGGAATCGTCCTTCTTTACAAAGTGAACGACCAATCTGACAACAAGCACAAGTGCAACGATTAAACAGGCAAGTTCAACAATGCTGAGCATGGAAATTGTGTCAATCGTGTACTTGAGGTTTCCCGCAAGGTCAATGGTGTTTTTAACGCCAACGCCGCCGTCGATGATGAGACGGGGGTTTTCAACGGGGAACACGACGCCGATGAGAAACAGGAATAAAAACTGGTAAAGACCATCGGCAAAATAGCCGAGGATAAGACCGGTGATCATCTCCGTACCCTTGGTCTTGTTGTAAAGCCTGCCGACAAGGAAGCCGAGCAGTAGGGAGATGGGGGTGGCGATGGCAACGGTGAGCAGGAGACCTCCGATGCCGGTGAAGCCCCAATAAACAGTGCAGAAAATCGCAATCTGGGCTGCCATTGCGCCAACGACGATACCAAAGTTAAGACCGAGACCGGCAATAACGGGGATGATTAGTGAAAGCACTATGAAAGTGTTTCGACCAAAGCGTGTGAAAACCTCAGTAACGGTGTATTCAAGAGGTTTTCCTGTGGTGCAAAGACCAAAGATGCACAAAACGACAAACATGAAAACGACTTTATTGCCGTAAACCGATTTGGCAAAGTGTGAAAGCTGGTCGCCGCAGTAGCGAATAAGGTTGGTTTCGTTATTCTTCATTGGTTGCACCTCCCTTGACCTTAGTCAGTGCGTAGATGATGATACCGTTGCTGACGATTATTCGCATAATATCGGAAATATCCGTACCTGCGAAGAGCTTGTTGGCAACGGGGAGAGCAACGACGAGAATTCCTTGGAATAGGAAAGTTCCGACGATAACATGGCTGATTTTCGCTCTTGTTGTGCTGGCTCCTCCGATAAGGATAGCGGCAACGCAGTGGAAGCCCATCATAAGCGGTGCGTTATACATCTGCAAAAAGCCGAATGCCTGCGCATACACGACGATGCCCAGAGCGCCAAGAGCGGTGGATATCGCAGTGCCGAGGATACGCATACGGTCAACATTAATTCCGGAGGCACGTGCAAAGGTGGGATTTGCGCCGGCTGCGCTCATTGCGATGCCGGTTTTGCTGTGCATGAAGATGTAAACCAGTGCGCAGATAAAGAAGAAAAACAGCAACAGCCCCGTGGGTATTTCCATCTCGCCGTTAAAGAGTGTGAAGCCGAGAGTGCGGTTTAAAAGCTCGCCGAAGGTGGAAGCAAGGCTGATGGTCGTTCTGGCGCCTTTGCCGCCATAGGGCCATATAATGTCTCCGTTTACGAAGGGAAGAATGACCCAGATGATGTTCATAAATGCGATAATGGAAAAGCCGACGTAGGTCGAAACGGTCATCTCAGAGCCTTTTACGCGGTTTAACAGCAGTCCATAGCCAACTCCGACGACAGCGCCTAGGACAAGAGCGATGAAAGCCGCAATTCCGAAGGAAACCCAAGCACCTGAGTTTGCGGCAGCCTCTGCGGCTGTGCCGCCGGCAACAAGAGAAGCGGTGACCTTTGCGCCGACGCCCAGCTCAATGGAAACCAGAGAGCCGAACAGACCACAGACGATACCGAGACTTATGCCGAAGTTTGGACCGATGCCGCACTGGATGGCGGGAACCATCGCCAAAACGAGAATGCCATACATTCCCCAACGGCGCAGAACAT
>SAMEA3663207__coassemble_635_pt1 | contig 10497 bp, 11 predicted proteins | sample SAMEA3663207__metabat2_high_PE_010 | metagenome-assembled genome bin SAMEA3663207 (sample SAMEA3663207) | pig gut metagenome | biome: pig gut; feature: pig-associated habitat; material: faeces | place: China | collected 2013 | reverse complement strand
AGTAAAAGTCCTTGACAAGCGGGCGCGGGGCGTGTATTATATCGAATGTTAAGTAGATATACTTTACAGATGCTGTGCGAGAGGTGGTCAGATATGAGCGATAAAACCCTCGAAATGACCATGCTTCTCGATTTTTACGGCGAACTGCTCACCGAAAAGCAGCGCACCTGCTTTTCCCTGCACTATAACGACGACTACTCGCTTGCAGAGATAGCCGAGGAGCAGGGCATTTCCCGTCAGGGCGCGCGTGACCTTATCGTTCGCGCGGAGGCGACGCTTAGGGAAACCGAGCAAAGGCTCGGCTTTGTAGCCCGCCATTTGGAGCGCCGTGCCGCCCTCTCCGATATGGAAAAGCTGCTTTTGGAGCTTGAGGGTTTGTGCTCTGGCAGGGCAAAGGAGCTGACGGGAGCGCTTCTCGATAAAATGAACACACTGGACTGAGCGCAGAAAAATGCGCGTAGCAAAAGGTGATTGATTTATGGCATTTGAAAGCCTTTCCGAAAAACTATCCTCCGCCTTCAAAAAGCTTCGCGGCAAGGGAAGACTGACTGAGGCGGACATCAAGGAAGCCATGCGAGAGGTGCGTCTTGCGCTTCTTGAAGCGGACGTCAGCTACAAGGTCGTCAAGGACTTTGTCAAAAACGTCAGCGAGCGCGCCGTGGGGCAGGACGTGTTGGACAGCCTTACACCCGCGCAAATGGTTATAAAAATTGTAAACGAGGAGCTTTGCGCCCTCATGGGCAGCGAAAATGTAAAGCTCAACATCTCCTCTCAGTCGCCGAGCGTGGTCATGCTTGTCGGCTTGCAGGGTGCAGGTAAAACCACCAACGGTGCAAAGCTTGCGGGACTGATGAAAAAAAGCGGCAAGCGCCCGCTGCTCGTAGCCTGCGACGTTTACCGCCCCGCTGCTATAAAGCAGCTTGAAACGGTCGGCGCTCAGCTTGACATACCCGTTTTTCAAATGGGCAGCGCAAACCCGGTGGACATTGCAAAGGCGGGCATTGAGCACGCCAAAAAGCATGGCAACGATATTGTCTTTCTCGATACGGCCGGTCGTCTCCATATAGACGAGGCGCTTATGGAGGAGCTTAAAAACATCAAGGCAGTTGCCAATCCCGCTGAGATTTTGCTCGTGCTGGACGCAATGACGGGTCAGGACGCAGTAAACGCGGCGAGCGCCTTTGATGAGGCTCTCGGCATTGACGGAATCATGCTTACAAAGCTTGACGGCGACGCAAGAGGCGGCGCGGCGCTTTCCGTGCGTGCGGTCACGGGAAAGCCTATCAAGTTTGTCGGTCTGGGTGAAAAGCTCGACAATATCGAACCGTTCCATCCCGAGCGCATGGCGTCAAGGATTTTGGGCATGGGCGATGTTTTAACGCTCATTGAAAAGGCGGAGCAGAGCTTCGACGAAAAGAAAGCCCAGAAAATGGCGGAGCGTCTCAAGCAAAACAAATTTACGCTTACCGACTACCTTGAGCAGATGGAGCAGCTAAAATCCATGGGAAGCCTCAAGGATATCGCGGGTATGCTTCCGGGCATCGACTCGAAAATGCTTCAGGGTGCAAACTTCGATGAAAAGGCATTTTCCCGTATGGAAGCCATAATAAAATCAATGACTGTCTATGAGCGCGAGAACCCGGAGGTTTTAAACTCCAGCCGCAAGCGCCGAATAGCGGCGGGCAGCGGAACCACCGTTGTTGAGATCAACCGCCTGCTCAAGCAGCACGACATGATGCGCACCATGACCAAGCAAATGATGGGCAAAAAGGGTAAGCGCATGATGGGTATGCCGGGGCTTCCCGGAATGGGCAGGATGCCCTTTAAGTTCTAGCTTGTAAACGCCGCGAGGCGCTTGCATATAGAGAGATTTTTTATGGAGGTGAATATACATGGTCAAGATCAGACTTCGCAGAATGGGCGCAAAGAAGAATCCGTTTTACAGAATTATCGTTGCTGATTCCCGCAGCCCGCGCGATGGCAGATGCATCGAGGAGCTGGGTTACTACGATCCCCTCACCGAGCCTGCAACCATCAAGGTTGACGCAGAGCGCGCAAAGTATTGGCTCGGCTGCGGCGCTCAGCCCACTGAGACCGTCAGAGCTCTGCTGAAGAAAGCAGAAGCGCTTTAAGGAGATTACCGGGCATGAAAGAACTTTTGACCTACATCGCGCAAAGCCTCGTTGACAATCCCGACGAGGTCAACGTAACCGAAAGGGCGACCGATGAGGAAACTGTTTTTGAGGTCCGCGTTGCGGATGGCGACATGGGCAAAATAATTGGTCGTCAGGGCAGAATAGTGAAGGAAATTCGTGTTTTGATGCGCGCTGTTGCTCAAAGACAGGGTAAAAAGGTGTCCGTGGAAATCATGGACTGAAAAATTCGGCAGGAGGCGTCCGCCTTTTGCCGCGAAAGAAGCTCTCGCCCTGCGGGACTCGCAAGGTAAAGGCTCAGGAAAGTGAATTCCCTGAGCCTTTAAATTTATCGGCTTTGCCCCGAAACTTTTGGGGCGCGGCGCTTAAAAAGTTTTTTGTGCGGCAAAAAACGATGAGCGCTTGAAACGTACTGCGAAAGGACGTTTGCATAACTATGGAAAAGTATCTGGAGGCGGGGAGAATCACCAACACCCACGGCATCAAGGGTGAGGTGAAAATCGAGGTTTGGGTGGACAGTCCCGAATTTCTCCGCAAATTCAAGGTTTTATATATCGACAATAAGCCTGTAAAGCTTCTTGCCGGACGCACGCACAAGGGCTTTCTTTTGGCGAAGCTGGAGGGCTTTGACGACGTTAACGCCGCAATGACCCTCAAAAACAAGCTTGTTTTCATTGACCGCAAGGACGCAAAGCTTCCAAAGGGGAGCTACTTTCTTGCCGATTTAATGGGCGCGAGGGTCGTTGACGAGCAGGGAAACGAATTGGGCGAGCTTGCCGATATTATGGAGCTTCCCGCGGGCAACGTATATGTGGTTCGCGGCGAGCGGGAGATATTAATTCCCGCCGTGCCGGAGTTTATTAAGAAAACAGACATCAGTGCCGGACTTGTCACCGTCCGGCTTATAGACGGGATGTGAGAGCGTGGAGGAGAGCAGGATCATGCCCGAACGACCCTTGATGAGAATTGACATTATGACCCTTTTTCCCGACTCCATGCGCTGCGTGCTGGGAGAGAGTATTCTCGGACGAGCTGCCGCCAAGGGCATAATCGAAATCAACTGCATACAAATACGCGACTTTACCGACAACAAGCAAGGGCAGGTAGACGACTATACCTACGGCGGCGGCTGGGGCTGCGTTATGATGGCGCAGCCGCTAAAAAGCTGCCTTGATTTTGTGCTTGAATGTGCAGGCGAGCGCAAAACGCGGGTCATCTATATGTCCCCGCAGGGTGAGCGCTTCGACCAGAGCAAGGCGCGCCGCCTAAAGGCGGAATATGACCATCTGGTACTTATCTGCGGACATTACGAGGGTATAGACGAGCGCTTCATTGAAGCCTGTGTCGATGAGGAGATATCCGTTGGGGACTTTGTTCTGACCGGCGGCGAAATTCCGGCTATGGCGGTGGCGGACTGCGTTTGCCGCATGATACCCGGAGTTTTGTCCGATGAGGAATGCTTTACGGGAGAGAGCCATTGGGACGGTCTGCTCGAATACCCGCAGTATACACGCCCTGAGATTTGGGAGGGGCGGCAGGTGCCGGAGGTTTTGCGCAGCGGTCACCATGCAAATGTTGCCAAGTGGCGGCGCAAGCAGTCCATTATACGCACCATGAAGCGGCGACCCGATTTATTTGCAAAGCTCGTCTTTACCGAAAAGTCTGATAGAAAGCTCCTTGCGGAAATTGAAAAGGAGTTTGACGAGAAAGACGGCGCGCGGGAGGAAGAAAAATGATAATCGGCTTTGACAAGGGCGCGACAGCAACAAAAATTGTCGGGCTTGACGGCGAGAAAATCTTGTTCGAGCAAAGTGTTGCCGCTCGCGGCGAGAGCGAGTATGAGCTTGTTTTGCGCGCGCTTGATAACGCGGGAATTGCGCTTTCCGAGCTTGAGAAAATCGCTGTGACGGGTGTGGGCGCTGAAAAGTGCGATTTTGGTGTGTCGGGAGTTCCAACCGTGCTTATTCCCGAAATCGAGGCAACGGGCGAGGGAGGAGCTTTTCTGTCCGGATTTTCTGAAGCCGTCGTTGTAAGCATAGGCACGGGAACGTCGCTTGCACTTGTCAAAAACGGCAAATATATGCACGTCGGAGGATCGGGAGTCGGCAGCGGAACGCTGCGCGGGCTTGCCGAGACAATGTTTAAAACCGACGATCTGGCGGCGCTTTTTGAGCTTGCCGAGCAGGGTAACAGGCTAACGGTTGATTTGACAATAGCAGACCTGTTCACAGGCACGGATACTTTGCCGCCGGACCTTACGGCGTCAAACCTTGCCAAGGCGGAGAAAAGCGCCACTCAAGCTGACTGGGCGCAGGCGGTCATCAACATGGTGCTTGAGGTGGCGGGCTCTCATGCGGCGCTCGCCTGTGGCGGCTATGGGGTCAAAAATGTTGTAATAAGCGGCGGCGTTTCGGTAACGCCGATTGCAAAGCGCGTTTATGACGGCTTTACGCGGCTGTACGGCTTAAACTATGTCATACCCGCACACTCTGCTTACGCAACGGCGATTGGCGCGGCGAGGAGGGCAAGATAAAGATGGACTTTCGTTTGGCAGAGCCGGCGGATTTGCCTCAGATAATGAGAATAGTGGCGGATGCTCAGAAATTCCTGCGAGATAACGGCGTTGACCAGTGGGTGAACGGCTATCCCGACGAGGGGATGTTTCTTGCCGATATGCAGAAGCAGGGCTGCTATGTGGCTGTCGAGGACGGCAAAATAGCGGGAGTTGCAACGCTGAGCTTTGAGCCGGAGGAAAAGTATCCCGGCATCGAGGAGGGCAAATGGCTGACAAATGACGACGCGCTTTACGCGGTCGTTCACCGTTCGGCTGTGAGCGTAGATTTTCGAGGCAGGGGCGTTTTCAGGCAGCTTATGAGCTTTTTTGAGGAGCTTTCCGCAAAGCGGGGCGCTGTCAGCGTCCGCGTGGACACGCACAGAGACAACGCGGTTATGCGCTCGGCGCTTTTGAAGCTGGGCTATAAGTATTGCGGCAGGCTGGAAATAGTCTGCAAGCCCGGCTGCGGCAGTATGTGGGTCGCGTATGAAAAACTACTGTGATTGGAGAGCATAATGGAGCTTTGCGATATAAACCAGATTAAAGCCCTGCTTGACCGGCACGGCTTTCGCTTTTCTAAATCCATGGGGCAGAATTTCCTTGTTGCCCCGTGGGTTCCCGAACAGATTGCGGCGATGGCGGGTCTGGATGAGAATACGGGCGTATTAGAGGTAGGTCCGGGCATAGGCTGCCTTACCGCGCAGCTTGCGCGAAGTGCCGGCAGGGTCGTTTCGGTTGAGCTTGACAAAGCGCTGCGTCCCGTCCTTGCGGAGACTCTAGCGGGGCTGGACAATGCCGAAATCGTATTTGGAGACGTGCTTAAGCTCAACATTCCGGAGCTTGTCGCCGAAAAGCTTGCGGGGCTTCGCCCCGTCGTCTGCGCAAACCTTCCCTACAACATCACAAGTCCCGTTATCTCCGCCTTTCTGGAGGCAGGCTGCTTTAAGAGCATTACGGTAATGGTGCAGCGCGAGGTCGCGCGGCGAATATGCGCTTCGGCAGGCAGCGCCGATTACGGCGCGTTCACCGTTTATGTGGACTGGTTTGCAAGCTCCGAGATTCTGTTTGACGTTTCGCCGGACTGCTTTATTCCGCAGCCCAAGGTGGTTTCAAGTGTTATTAAGCTCGATATGCGCAACACGCCGCCGGTAGAGGTCTGCGATGAGAAACTGTTTTTCCGTGTTGTCAGAGCCGCCTTTGCGCAGAGACGCAAAACCTTGAGCAACGCGCTCTCGTCGGGCTTTCCCGAACTTGATAAGCAGCGGCTTGTTGGGGCGATAGTCTCCTGCGGCTTTGATGAGCGTGTTCGCGGCGAGACTCTCAGCACCGCGGATTTTGCGGCGCTGACAAACGCTGTTGCGGCTTTGTGAGCTGAAAATGCCGAGCCGTCTTGAGCTTTAAAAATAAGAAAAAACGGACTTTTCTTTCGAGTGGTAAAGAAAAGTCCGTTTTTATTTTATTTATCAAAAGAAAAGCTCCTAATAGAGCGGCTTGCACGCAAATAAGCTTAAATCCAGCTTTCCTCGATTTCGCGTTTGCGGCTGCGCTTCATAAGGGAGGAGAACGCCGTGTCGAGCGACATTCCGTTATAAAGCACGTTATAGGCGGCCTCGGTTATCGGCATCTCCACACCGTAGCGCTCGGCAAGCTGAATGCCCGAAGCGGCGGCGTAGTAGCCCTCAACAACAGCGCCTACCTCGTCCATTGCTTCCTTGGCGCTCTTGCCCTGACCGATGAGAATGCCCGCACGGCGGTTGCGCGAGTGCATAGAGGTGCAGGTAACGATAAGGTCGCCCATGCCCGCAAGTCCCGCAAAGGTATCCTTGCGACCACCCATTTTTTCTCCTACACGGGCAATTTCCGCAAGACCGCGCGTCATTAAAAGAGCCTTGGTGTTATCGCCGTAGCCCAGCCCGTCGCAGCAGCCTGCGCAAAGCGCCATGACGTTTTTGAGTGCCGCGCCCAGCTCCACGCCGATAACATCATCGGAGGAATAAACGCGAAAGCGGTTGTTCATAAAAAGGCTTTGCACCCACTCGGCGATTTTGATATCGGCACAGGCGGCAACGCAGCCTGTTGGAATCCCTCGACCTACCTCCTCGGCGTGAGACGGACCTGAGAGTGCTGCGACCTTATTCTGTCCGTCCAGCTCCTGTTCGATGATCTGTGTCATGCAAAGCGCCGTGTCGCGCTCGATGCCCTTGGAAACGGAAATGACGACAGTGTGCGAATCGAGCAGGGGCGCTATGCGCCGCGCGGTTTCCCGAACGGCAAATGAGGGTGTTGCCAGCACGACCGCGTCGCAGCCGTGAACGCAGCTTATATCGGAGGTGAGCTTAAGCTCCTTAGGCAGCGCCACGCCCTTTAAAAAGTGATTTTCGCCGGTTTGCCGCATCTCCTCGCTTTCCTTTTCAAAGAACGACCAGAGGGTAACGTCGTTGCCGTTTTCAAGCAGCAAAAGGGCGAGAGCCGTGCCCCAGCCGCCGCTGCCGATAACAGAGATTCTCATTTTGCTTCTCCTTGCTAAATTGTTCAGTCTACCCGGTGGGATATGATGTCCTTGTAGCCTGTTTTCGTTACGCAAGCTGCCTCTTAGGTGTTCATGCCGTTAAGCTCCTCTAAAAAGCGGCGCTGCGTTTGCGCTATTGGCTCAATAATAGCCCAATAACGATCAAAACGCAAGCACCGCCTATTTTTGTTTATAATTTCTTTATAATTTGCCTGTTTTTACGTCTAATTGCGCATTTTTTAACTATTTTCGCGTTTTAGTCCAGATTGAAGCGCTCGCCATATCCATAATGCTCGTAAATATAGTCAATGTCCTTGTCACCGCGTCCGGAGAGGTTCACAAGGATGGTGCCGCTCTTATGCTCTCTGGCATATTTGATGGCGTATGCCAGGGCGTGGCTGCTTTCGATAGCAGGAATGATGCCCTCGTTGCGGCAGAGGAGGAAGAAAGCTTCGATTGCCTCATCGTCAAGCACGGAGACGTAATCGACACGTCCGAGGTCGTGCAGATAGGCGTGCTCCGGACCGACGGAGGGGTAATCCAGACCGCTTGCAACGGAATAGACAGGGGCAGGCTCGCCTTTTTCATCCTTGAGCATGATGCTGTCAAAGCCGTGCATAATGCCCTCGCTGCCAAAGGTGATGGTAGCGGCGTGGTCGCCGAGCGCCGCACCTCTGCCCATCGGCTCAACGCCATAGAGCTTCACCGGGTCGGCAAGAAAGGCGGTGAACATTCCCATGGAGTTTGACCCGCCGCCGACGCACGCGGCAACGGCGTTGGGCAGGAAGCCTGTCATCTCCTTAAACTGCTCTCTTGCCTCATAGCCGACGACGGACTGGAAATCGCGGACCATCATCGGGAAGGGGTGCGGACCGACAGTACTGCCGATGCAGTAGATAGCGTCCTTGTATTCTTTCATATAGCCCTCAAAGGCTGCGTCTACCGCCTCCTTGAGCGTTTTCAGACCATGCGATACGGATATTACGTTTGCGCCCAGCATTTTCATGCGCGTTACGTTAGGAGCCTGCTTTTTGATGTCCACCTCGCCCATGTATACGTCGCATTCAAGCCCGAAATAGGCGGCGGCAGTTGCAAGGGCAACGCCGTGCTGACCTGCGCCGGTCTCGGCGATAATCTTCTTTTTGCCCATGAATTTTGCCAGCAGACCCTCGCCCATGCAGTGGTTGAGCTTATGCGCGCCCGTGTGGTTCAGATCCTCGCGCTTGAGGTAAATCTGCGCACCGCCGATTTTGCGCGATAAGCGCTCGCAGTGGTAAACGGGGGTGGGACGACCCTGAAATTCGCGGCGGATGCGGCGAAGCTCATTTATAAACTGGGCGCTGTTGCAGATGGTGTTGTATGCTTCGGTTATCTCCTCAAAGGCGGGGACAAGCTCGGGCGGCAGATAAGCTCCGCCGTATTTTCCGTAGCGTCCGTCGGCGGTGGGGGTGTTTTGCAGGTAGGTATCAAAGCTCTTGTTGGGATTTTCAAAATCAGCGTTTATAGTCATTTCAGATTACTCCTTTCAGTGTTAAAACATATTGCCTTGCGTGTGCCGTCTTTAAAAGTCGCCATCGTATAATACCCATAATTTCACCTCTCATTGCGTCGGCGCCGCGGCGTGGAAAGTGTGCTCAAAAGCTAAAGCCCGCGGCAGGCTGCAAACAAAAAAAGCCCTTGCCCTTACTTAGGACAAAGACTTTACATCTCTGCGGTACCACCTAAATTGACGGCATTGCCGCCCACTCATCGACATACTGACATATGTCTGCGCATTTTACGGGTCGCCCTCCCGTCGGCTATTACTAACGCAAAAGCGCTTTCCTGCCGCCCTCGCAAGTCCATTCACGAGCACACCCTGCTGCGACGATTTCACCGCCCGCCGCTCTCTTTAAGCCGCTCTTGCCCGCTACTACCCTTGGTCATCGGTTTGCTGTTAAATTACGCTGATGATAACATCGCAAATTCCGCTTGTCAATACTTTTTTGCGTTAAACTGGAAAATTTTTCGCGGCAAGAATAAAGCTTCCCGCTGCTTCATTCTATTCGCAAAGACTTGTTTTGCCACTACTATTTTAGCGCTCAGCCAAGCTGCGCGGCGGCGCGGAAGCCTTATTTCTGCAAGTAAAAAAGCACCGACGAAGCCCTTGACGCCCCGCCGGTGCAAATATTATGTTAACTAAACTCGCCTATCTTATCTGACCGTTTCCGTAAATGACATATTTGCTGCTGGTCAGCTCCCGCAGACCCATCGGACCGCGAGCGTGCAGCTTTTGCGTGGAGATGCCGATTTCTGCCCCTAGTCCGAATTCGCCGCCGTCTGTGAAGCGGGTAGAGGCGTTCACATAAACTGCTGCCGCGTCCACTTCGCTTAAAAAGCGCTGAGAGCGGGCATAGTCGCTCGTTATTATCGCCTCGGAGTGACCGCTGCCGTAGCGTGCGATATGCTCCATCGCCTCGTCAAGTCCTCCAACGGTTTTAATGGCGAGAATGTAGTCGTCATACTCCGTTGCCCAATCCTCGTCCGTGGCGGCGACAGCATCTTTTCCAAGTATTTTCAATGCTTTTTCGTCGCATCGCAGCTCCACGTTATACTTTTTCATGCGCGGAAGAAGCATAGGAAGAAAGTCTGCCGCAACAGCTTCGTTAACGAGCAAAGTCTCCACGGCGTTGCACACCGAGGGACGCGAGCATTTGGCGTTTTCCGCGATTTCCGCCGCCATTTCAAGGTCGGCACTCTCATCAATATAGAGGTGGCAGTTGCCCTTGCCCGTTTCGATAACGGGAACCTTTGCGTTTTCAACAACGGCGTTTATCAGTCCCGCGCCGCCGCGCGGAATCAGAACGTCAAGGTATTCGCTCAGGCACATAAGCTCGTTCGCGCTCTCGCGGGAGGTGTCCCGAACAAGGCATACGCAGTCTGCCGGCAGCTCGGAGGCTGCCAGAGCTTCTCGCATTATGTCAACCATTGCGGAGTTGGAACGTATCGCCTCCTTACCGCCGCGCAATATGCAGGCGTTGCCGGATTTAAGGCAAAGCGCCGCCGCGTCAACGGTCACATTCGGGCGGGCTTCAAAAATAATGCCGATAAGCCCAAGCGGAACGCGCTTTTTGCCTATGCTCAGTCCGTTCGGTCTGTCCGACATGGAAATTACCTCGCCGATGGGGTCGGGAAGCGCCGCCACCTCGCGCACTCCCGCTGCGATGGCGGCAATGCGTTCTTCGGTGAGTAAAAGCCTGTCCATAAAAGATTTTTTAAGCCCTGCTTTCTCGGCGTTTGCC
>SAMEA3663207__coassemble_619_pt1 | contig 10767 bp, 6 predicted proteins | sample SAMEA3663207__metabat2_high_PE_010 | metagenome-assembled genome bin SAMEA3663207 (sample SAMEA3663207) | pig gut metagenome | biome: pig gut; feature: pig-associated habitat; material: faeces | place: China | collected 2013 | reverse complement strand
TGTAAACTTATAGTTGACGCTATCTTCGCTGTCGCCTTCGCGCTCAATAGAAAATCTGACGTTTCCGCCGCTTTTTTCGGTCTTTACCGCCGTTGACAAAAGCTTGAAGAACACCTGCCAAACTCGCAGCCTGTCCATCAAAAGCTCGCCCCATACGGTATCTTGAGCCTCCCACGAAAAGCCGACTTTTTCCTGCTCGGCAAGCGCTTTTATCTGCTCAAGCAGTTCAGAGAAGAGCGCGCGTATATCAACGCGCTCGTAATGGAAGCTAAGCTCACCGCTCTCGATTTTCGTAAGGTCGAGAACATCGTCGATAAGGTCATACAGGGAGCTTGCGGAGCGTTCCATGTGCTTAATATTTTCCCTTAGTTCGGGGCTGAGGTCATCGCGCTCAAGGGTAAGCTTTGTAAGCCCCAGCACCGTGTTCATGGGTGTTCGCATATCGCGGCTCATGCGTGTTAAAAAGCGAAGCTTTGCGGCATTCGCGCGCTCCGCATCGGCAAGCGCCGCTGAAATTGCCTCTTTTTGCTCGCGCTCTTTTTCAAACAGGTCGCTTACATCCATGCGGTAGCAGTATACAAGCTCGCTGTCCTTGTCGATATAGCCGCAGCGAAGCTTTTTTATTGAGATGCTGCCATCCTCCTCGCGGACGCGGCATATAAACTCAAAGCTGTCTGCATAGCGAAGCTGCGAGCGCAGACCGTTTGGCAGGGCAAGGGCAAGAGTCCTTTCAACATCCTCCTCAACACAGCTATCCTTGATATACCTGTGTATCATGCTGCTGTATTTTCCGCTGCTTTCCGGCAGAAGCGTGCCGCCGTATTTGTTTGCAAAGGTGCGGAAGCTGTCGTTCTTGAGGTCAACATACATCACATATTCGTATTCGGCTGAAAGCATCGTGTCAAGCACCGCCTCGCGCATACGCTCCTCGGTGATGTCCTGCGTGTAGCCGAAGCATACAATGTCGCCGCAGCTTGGATCTTGAACTATGCTTACCGTTGACCTTGCCCATATGACCGCGCCGTCCTTGCCCTGCCTGCGATATTCCCGCACGATATGGTCGCCGCCGTCGCGGAAAGTGCTGAGAATGAGCTCTCTGTCAACGCAGTCTGAAAACAGGCGGCTGTCATTACTGCTCACGCCGGCGCAGGCGGTATAGCGCCGCGCCTCCTCCATAGAGCTGCCCGGCTGCAGGGTGAGCACGGGAAGCCCATTCGGCTCATGCTCAATGATAATGTCCTTAGTGGCGTTGAAGGCAATATAGGAGGGTACGTCCGCGCCCATCTTGATGCGGCGTATACGCTCCATTTCCTTTTCAAAGCGCTGCCTGAGCAGCTTCTGCTCGCTGATATCCTGCGACGTTCCGTAGCTTTTGTGAACGCTGCCGTCCTTGTCTTTAACAAGGGCAAATATGGTCTTTTCCCAGCGGCAGGAATCCAGGTTGCCCGGAATGTCAAGATAGCGTATTTCCTCACTGACAATTGCCTCGCCCTCATGAACGCGGCGAAGCATATTCAGATACTTATCGGCATCCTCGGGATGGACAAAGCCCTCCTTGACATAGTCCCACGGTCTTAAAAGTCCTCGTCCTATAAGACCGTGGATATCGCAGCTAGGCTCGCTGAAGCTGATCATGCGCGTATCCAGATCGTAGGTCCATACGGACATTTTGTTTTGACCTGCCGCCATAATAAGCATTCCAAGCGCCTCGCGCATCTGCTGCTCCTCGAGCACAGCGTCCGTAATGTCGGTTCGGGTGCAAAGCAGAAGCCCCTCGTCCTTATCGAGCCACATATAACGCAGGCATTTTACCTGCGGCTTTCCCTCCGCGTCCAGAACATGGGCAGTTCCTGAGCAGTAGCTTTCCTCCTCAAGCCTTGCAATAACGCTGCTTATATTGCAGGTACGCTTAACGCGCGCCCTGTCCTCAGGGATCACATAGGTATCTGCATAGGCATGGCTGACGCTTTCGTAATCGCTGCCCTTGGAGGGGGGCAGCGCCTGACCGTTTTCGTCATAGGCGAAAAGCTCATAGGAGTTCTTGTTGACATCAATAACGGAGATATAGTCATAGTCAGCCTCGGTAACGCGCTCGATTATGGTTTGACGCAGCTTCTCCTGGTGAATATCCTCCGCCCAGATAAGCGCAATAAGCTCACCCTTTTTCGCGTCTTTAACCAGATGGATTGAAACGCGAAACCAGCGCCAGCTCGCGTTTGTCAAAACGCGCATCTCCAGGGTAAGCTCATCCGCGCCCTCGGAATACGCCTTTTTAAGCGAGTCATAGGAAAGGGTGCTGATTGCCCTTTCCCTCTCGCATTCGTGAATCAAGCCTGCGCGCTCGTCGCTGATTAAATTGAAAAGCTCCTGCGGCGTGCCGTCCTCCGGGAATCCCCATCCATCTACCAGAACGCTGCTTCTCATATCAATTCGGTTTTGAGTGAGGTTGAGCGCCAGTGAGTTTTTGTTGGCGGCTTTTATCTGAGAGGAGACCGTGTTGAAGCGTTGCTCAATTGAGCGGCGCATACCCACCTCACGGCTGACATCAAGATAGCTGGCATATACATCAAGGTTTCCGTCGCTGCCGGCAACAGCAAGTGCATCCACCTTCATCCAAACATATTTTTTCTTTGCGGAAACCAATAGCCTGTATGTATGAGTAAGGCGGTTCTCGCCGTCAATAAGCCTTTGAACACACTGTTTCAGTCCTTCCAAATCGTCGGGATGGACATTTACAAACAGGTTCTTTTTTAGCTTCTCCAGTGTCTCCTCCTCGCTGATACCAAAGGTTTTCGCAAGGCTTCTGCTAATAGTTTTGGGAATTACCTCACCGTTGCAGATACGGAAGTGCAGCAGACCGCCGGGCGCGTTGAGAACAAGATCTCTCAGGCGCTTTTCCGAGCGCAGCATACGCTCCTTAGTGCGGTACTTGTTAAGCTCGCTGGAGATAAAATAGGAAAGTATAACAAGGAGCGAGGCATCGTCAACATTTATGTCGGGGTCGTCAACGCCTACAAAGCCCATAAGCCGTCCGTCGGCTCGCAGAGGCACGGAAATAAGCTCTTTAACGCCTTGCGATTGCAAAAAATGCTTTTCCTCCGCTGCGTTGCTTTCGCTAAGCTCCGCGGTTGTCAGTTTAACAACGTCGTCGCCCTCAAGCGCATCAAACCAAAAGCTGATCTCCTCGATCGGCTTGTTGTCCAGCTTTGACATTGACGTTTCATAACCGAGAGCACTTACTCCGAAGGTTCTCTTTATCGTATTCTTTTCCCAGTCAAATTCAAATATATAAGCGCGCGTACCCAAAAAATAGTTGCGAATCTTTTCAAGCGCCATGCGTACTGACTGCTCAAAGCTATCACCCATGCTGAGCATTGCAGCGCTGTCAACAATGGTTTGTAGCTGTTTAGAGGTAAAGGCAAGCTCCTCCATTGCCGCTTTCTCTGGAGAAACGTCTGTAAAAAGTATATACAAGCGCTTCGCGCCGTCCTCCTCAATAAAGGAGAGACTCATTGTCAGCCATAGATATTCTCCGTTTTTGCAGCGCCCGCGGAAGGCAATAGCGTCAGAGCTTTCGCTCTCCAGCACGATAGCCATGGCGTTTTTCACCTGCAAATAATCATCCGGGTGAACAAGGGAACACGGGTCGAGATTGAGCAAAAGCTTGCATTCCTCGTGAGAATATCCCGATAGACGGCAGTAGCCCTCGCTTACATAACGCAGCTTCGAGCCCTCCTCGGAGATATCGAACACGGCTGCCGCGCCCGGCATATTTTTGATCAGCGTGTCAAACTCCTCACGAAGGCGTTTTTCATCGGAAACATCGGAAAAAACGCAGGTAAGCAGCTCGCGTCCGTCAGGAGCGATGGTGTTTTTTGCGCTCCCGCGCAGCCAGATAAGCCCACCGCCGCGCTTCATTGCACGGAAGCTGTAAGAGTAGGCGCCGTCGTCTATTGAGCGCTTTGCGCCGGCAAAGGCACGCTGTCTGTCGTCGGGATGGATGACGCGGATGAACTGTCCCTCCGTCTCCGCAGAAAACTGCTCGCGGCTATAGCCAAGCATTCCAAGCAGAACGTCGTTGATAAAAACAACCGTGAAATCCAGGTCATAGACAACGCACATTCCTCCGCCCGGGATGCTCTCAAGCATTTCTTCAAAGTGACGGTAATCCGCATTTTCAACTACCATGCTCATTAGGCTGTCCTCCCATATAAACTCAGGGTATTTCGGGTAACTGCCCTGAGTCTGAGTATCGGTGATGCCGTTTGTGAATTATCATATAGGTTCTTATTTTTCGACCTAAATAGCTATACAATTTTATTATATCAACCAATTTCGTTTTTTACAACAATTATTACTTATTTGAATGCTTAATTAATGCAGAAAAGCATCAAAACTTGCCGTACTATCTCATCGTGCCGCGGAAAGCATTAAGAAAGCTGCCGTGAAGTCTCTAAACTTCTCAGCAGCTTCCCATTTTAAACGCAAGCATATTGCCAATTCTCACATAAGCTTAGCTTTTCTTTTGCAGCCATGCGGCAACAGGCTCAACAGCCTCGGCGCTTACGCCGTCGAAACCGTTTTTCAAGCCCTCGAGCATTTCCTCCTCCTCGGAGCTTCTGTCCGTCTTAGCTTCAAGCTTTTTAATCATGGAGCCTGTGACCTTATTGAGCAGGATCTTATTTAAGCCGTGCAGCTTTTCGGGAGCATAGCCGCCCTGAAGCACAAAAAAGCCATCGCCGCTCCAGCCTGCGCGCTTTTTAAGCTGCTCCATATTCTGCTCGCTCGGCGGAGTCATGCCAACAGCGCAAACACCTTTTACGGTGCAGAGCTTCTGTGCCTTTTTAAGTCCCTTAACGCCGCCGGCAAAGAGCCAGCCCATGTAAAGCACCTCGTCGTCTGAGGCAAGCCGCGACCTTGCCTGAGCAAGCTCATAGGCGGGAAGCCCTGTTTTTTCGGAGAGAAGCCTTGCGTATTTCTCGGTAAACCCGGTTGCGGAGGTGTAAACTATTGCTTTCATTTGTATGTACCCCCTTGCAAAAAAGTATTTTGCCGTGTCTGTATCTGCGCCTTGAAAGCGCTGATATGCTCAAATATTAAATGCGGGCAACTCCCGTTTTTCGGGCAGTCTCCGCCACGGCGGCGGCAACGGCAGGAGCGACCCTCTTGTCAAAAGCGGCGGGGATGATGTAGTCGGGGGAAAGCTCATCGTCGGAAATAAGCTCCGCCAGCGCGCGGGCGGCGGCAAGCTTCATCTCGTCGTTTATATCGCTCGCGCGAACGTCAAACGCTCCCCTGAAAATGCCGGGGAAGGCAAGAACATTGTTTATCTGGTTGGGGAAATCACTTCTGCCCGTGGCGACCACCTTAGCACCGCCCGCCTTAGCATCATCGGGAAAAATCTCCGGTGTGGGGTTTGCGCAGGCAAATACTATCGCGTCCGCCGCCATTGTTTTTACCATATCAACAGTCAGTGTTCCGGGCGCGGAAACGCCGATAAAAACATCCGCATCCTTTATCACCTCGGCAAGAGCGCCCTTTTTCATACCGCGGTTTGTGATAAGCGCCATTTCCTCCTTGACGGGGTTCATGCCCTCGCCGCGGTTCTCGTATATCGCGCCCTTTCGGTCGCAGAGGATGACGTTTTTAAAGCCGTCGGCCAGCAGCAGGCGGGTAATGGCAATTGCCGCCGCACCCGCGCCGTTGACTACAACGTTAACGTCCTCCCGGCGCTTTCCCACAAGCTTTAAGGCGTTTGTAAGCCCCGCAAGAGTTATAACGGCAGTGCCGTGCTGGTCATCGTGGAAAATGGGAATATCGCAGCGCTCCTTGAGCTTTTTTTCAATTTCAAAGCAGCGCGGGGCGGCAATATCCTCAAGGTTGACACCGCCGAAAGAGCCGGAGATGTTATAAATCGTGTCAACAATCGTGTCAACATCCTTAGACTTGATGCAAAGAGGAAAGGCGTCCACCCCGCCAAAGGCTTTGAACAAAACGCACTTTCCCTCCATAACAGGCATACCTGCCTCAGGACCGATATCGCCCAGACCGAGCACCGCCGTGCCGTCGGTAACGACAAGACAGAGATTGTGACGACCGGTCAGCTCGTAGCTTTTGTTTACATCCTTTTGTATTTCAAGGCAGGGCTGGGCAACACCGGGGGTATACGCCAGCGACAAATCCTCGCGCGTTTCCACGGGAACGGTGGCGCAAACCTCAAGCTTGCCCTTCCACTGAGCGTGCTTCTTTAAAGACTCTGCTGCATAATCCATAGCTTTTTCCTCCAATGCTCGGGTGCATTCGTCACAAACATCCGAACCTTAAATATTATTTATATACGCTTTCGCCAAGCGTGTCAATGGCTACAATAACGGGAAAGCGCTCAACGCGCATTTTTCTGATTGCCTCCGCGCCCAGATCCTCATAGGCTATCGTTTCACATTCCTTGATGCACTGAGAGAGCAGCGCTCCCGCTCCGCCGACGGCGGCAAGATAAACGCAGCCGTGCTTTTTCATTGCATCCACCACCGCTTCACTTCTGCGCCCCTTGCCTATCATGGTGCGAAGCCCGCGTTTAATAAGTTCGGGCGTGTATTTATCCATGCGTCCTGCCGTGGTAGGACCTGCCGAACCGATTGCCATGCCGTCTCCGGCGGGCGAGGGACCCATGTAGTAGATGCTCGCGCCGTCAAGGTCAAAGGGCAGGCTGCCACCCTGCTCGAGCGCCTCGGTCATGCGCTTGTGCGCAGCATCGCGTGCGGAGAAAAGCGTCCCCGTGAGGTATACTATATCGCCTGCGCGAAGCATTTTCGCATCACTCTCCGAAAGCGGAGTTTTGATCTCATATTCCACGACTCACACCTCCCCCAAAATTCTCACGGCGTGGCGGTTAACGTGACAGCAAATATTGACCGCCACCGGCAGCCCCGCGATGTGCGTTGGGTAGGTCTCTATATTCACGGCAAAGGCTGTACACGCTCCGCCGAGTCCTCCCGCGCCTATGTCAAGCGAGTTTATCTTCTCCAAAAGCTCCGTTTCAAGGGCGCTGATATGCGAAATCGGTGAACGCTCGCCTATGTCCCGGAGCAGCGCACGCTTCGCAAGCTGCGCGCATTTATCGAAGGTGCCGCCGATGCCGACACCCACCACCAGAGGCGGACAGGCGTTGGGTCCCGCCTCCTCTACCGCCTGCAAAATCACGCGCTTTACGCCTTCAAGCCCGTCTGCGGGCTTGAGCATGAATATGCGGCTCATATTCTCGCTGCCGAAGCCCTTGGGTGCAAGCGTTATTTTAAGCGTCCCGCCGGGCACGATGTCGGTATATATTACGGGCGGCGTGTTATCGCCGGTGTTCACGCGCTCTATCGGATCGCCGACCACCGAGCAGCGAAGCTTTCCTTTAACATAGCCCTCGCGCACGCCCTCGTTTATCGCATCGTACAGACCGCCGCCTTCAATGTGAACCTCCTGCCCCAGCTCAAGGAAAACGACAGCCATCCCCGTGTCCTGACAGATCGGGATGCCCGTCTCCCCGGCTATTGCAAGGTTTTTTTGAAGCTGCGAAAGCACCCATCTGCCCCGTTGGTTTGTTTCCTCCCGCGCCGCCTTTTCAAGTGCCGCGCTCATATCGGGAGACAAGCCGGTGTTTGCCTCAACGCACATTTCCGCAACAGCCTTTTTTATTTCTTCAGCTTTCAGCGATACCAATTACACCGCCCCTTTCACAATACTTACAAGATAACACATATTAAGGTCAATTTCCATAGTTTTTGTGCTTGTATCTTGTTTAAAATGTGGTTTTATAAAAACGCCCCGCGCAGCAAGTCATGCGCGGGGCGTTTATTAAAAAGCTAATATCTTGTTGTATAGCCTGTGTAGTACTTGAGCGGGTCTACGGTCGCGCCGTTAACGCGGATCTCGTAATGAAGATGCGGTCCTGTTGAAGCTCCTGTCGAGCCTACATAGCCGATGACCTGTCCCTGCGTAACGGTCTGCCCCGCGGACACCGCCATACTGCTCATATGAGCATATAGCGTGGCGTTGCCGTTGCCGTGGTTTATCATTATGTAGTTACCGTAGCCCGAACCATAGGTGGCAAGGGCAACAGTGCCGCTGTCCGCGGCTACGATGGCATCGCCGGTGTAGCCGTTTATGTCAATTCCGTAGTGAAAGCGTCTGTCACCGTAGATCGGATGGATGCGGTAGCCATAGGGCGAGACGACGAGATTGCTTGTTGTCTGCGGCCATATGTAAGTGCCTGTGCCTGCCGCCGCCTGGCTTTGCAGCTCCTTGGTCTTGCGGTCAATATCCGCTTGCAGCTCCGTAAGCTCGGCGGAATAGCGGTCGAACAGCTCTTGATGCTCAGCAATTTGCGCTACGAGCTGCGCAATCAGCTCATCCGCCTGTCTCGACTGCTCGTCAAGCTCCGCCTTGCTTGCCTCAAGCTCAGCTTCCTTGAGTTTCATCTCCTCAAGCAGAGCCTCATACTCTGCCTTGACTTGTTCGACCTTCAGGCGCTGGGCGACCAGCGTATCATAGAGGTTTTTATCGTAATCCATAACGGATTTAACAAAGTCCAGCCTTGAGAGCAGATCCTTAAAGTCGCTGGCTCCGAGAATAATTGATATGTAGCCGGCGCTGCCGTTTTCCTCCATCGCTCGGACACGCACGCGCAGGCGCTCCTGCTGAAGCTCCTCCTCGGCAACCGCTTCCTCAATTTCGATTTCCTTTTGCTCGATCAGCCGAGCGTAAAGGTCAATCTGTTCGCCTATAAGCTCGATTTCCTGACGCAGCAGCTCGATCTGCTCGTCAATCGCACGCTTTTGCTCAAGCAGAGTCTCCTGATTTTGTTCAAGCTCGTTAAGCTTGGTTTTAAGCTCGGATTTTTGAGCGCTGATGCCGTCACGCTGCGCTTCAAGCGCGTCTATCTCCGCCTGCGACACCGCCTGTGCCGTCGTGAATGCCAGCCCCAAAGCTAAAGCGGCTGCGCAGACAAGGGCGGAAAGCTTCTTATGTACTCTCATGCTGTACCTCCGTATAAGAACGCTTCGGCAATACCGTGTGACAGTATTGTAACATATTGTAATCATTTCTGTCAACTTATGACTTATCTCACGGCAAAAAAGGGGCTTATCCTTCCCTTAGGAAGAATTCGCCCCTTTAATTCTTATACTGAGCTATTAAGCCTGCCCCTCCGCGCTCTTTTCGGTGCTCTCCTCCCACTCGCGGAAAAAGTCCCGTATGAATTCCAAAAATCCCTCAACGTCCTTACCCACAGAGGTATTTTTGTTGTAGCTTATGCCAATAACGGCAACATTTTCGGGAACATCCAGCGGTCGGCAGAATTTCCTCAACCGCTCATCCTGAAGCATATTTGAGCGCGGCATCATGGCATAGCCAAGCCCGCTCATAACCATTTTTACAAGCAGCTCCGCATCGTTGGTTTCGCAAGCGGTCTGCGGGTGAAAGTCATATTTTTCAAAAACCATAGCCTGATTGTTTCGCATACCCGAATCCTTCATTGAGGAAACCAGCGGCTCTCCGCGAAGGTCGTCGAAGGTAAGCGAAGTCTTTTCCAAAAGCGGGCTATTCGGCGGCAGCAGTATTACCGCCGTGTCATAAAACACCGTTTCCGTAACAAGGCTGTAGTTCGGGTCGTCCAATATGGGTGGGGTACACAGTCCAAAATCGGCTGCGCCGGAAATCAACGCGTCGATTATGTCCTTGCGCGGAGCATATGAAATGGTAAGTCTGCTGTTCGGATATGCCAGCTTATAGCGAACGGCTATTTCGGAGGAGTAGCCCTCGGAGTCTGCAAGGAAGGTTATGGTCTGCTCGTGGCGGTCAAGAAGCTTATCCATCTCTATTGTGACGTTATCAAACTCCGCGAGCGCCCTCTTAGCCAGACCGTAAAAGGTTATGCCGAACTGGTTAAGGCGAATTTTTCTGCCGACGTTATCAAACAGCGGCACACCTATTTCTTTCTCTAGCTGACCGATAATGCGCGTTAAAAAGGGCTGCGAAACGCCCAATTGCTCGGCTGCCTTGGTAACGTGCTCAAGCTCCGCCGTTACGCAAAAATATCTCAGGTCACGAATATCCATTCTGCCCCTCCCGTCGCTGACTGATCACACTATAATTGATGATAAAAGAATAGTTTTCTTTTATCAAGCAAATTTTAAGCGAAGGAAAAATTTTCGACCCTTGCGAAGTCAAAAAGCCATAATAATTGTGCAAATTGACAAGAACTTTTGGGCAATGGATGTCAAAAAAATCATATCCAATTTAGATTAGTTGATAACCAAGCAATTAATAAGCTAATAAAGCCCCCTCTGATAATCGCATTACGAACAAAGTATTATACATTTAAAACCCTCCTTGCTACAATGACCATAAACAAAAGCTCACTGCAAAGAAGGTGGAAAAATAGATACTATAGCGAAGATCGTTTCGATCGATGACGCAGCGGCTCTCATCTCCGCAAGCGACAGCCTTTGGGTGGGCAGCGCTCTCAGCCTTTCCAATCCTCTCATCGAAGCGCTTTACAATAGAAGTGCCGCGCTGCGGGGGCTTACCATCGTAGGCAGCGCGGACGATAAGAACGATGCGATTTTCAGCCCAAAATACAGCGATTGTTTTAAAATAGTATCAGTCAACACTCCGCATACCGTCACGCCTTCAAAAGCCGGCGGTCATCCTTCCCCGACGGGGGCGCAGTATTACGACATAATCTGCCAAGTTTTTGAGCTTAACGCAATTGCCCTGCGC
>SAMEA3663207__coassemble_610_pt1 | contig 10807 bp, 12 predicted proteins | sample SAMEA3663207__metabat2_high_PE_010 | metagenome-assembled genome bin SAMEA3663207 (sample SAMEA3663207) | pig gut metagenome | biome: pig gut; feature: pig-associated habitat; material: faeces | place: China | collected 2013 | reverse complement strand
GTTGAAGGCGGGGTTTGTCATCTGCTCTAGGAGATAGCCGTCGTGACCGTGGAGGTATACACCGTCGATCTTACAAGCCTTAGCGTCGGCGGCAGCCTGACCTGCGTTCTTAATGATCCTGCCCAGAGCGTGACCGGACAGGCGCAGACAGGGCAGCTCCGGGATATAGAAGTTGGGGTTAAAGGACGAGGAGACCGGGAATTTCTGCCGCTGTACCAGGCAGGTAGGTGGACCGACACGACCCAAGCCCGGAGTAAGCTGGATAAAGAAGCGACTGCCATAGCTATGACAGTTTTCCGCAACGGTGCGCCAGCCGGACATCAAAGTACGGCTGCCGCTGATGCGGGGCATCATTACTTCCTTATTGATCTCGGATACTGTGGGGTCTATTCCGTGACTTATGGGTACAAGACCAGAGGTGATCAAACCCACGCCGCCCTTCGCTCGTGCGGTAAAGTAAGCGATCATCTTTTCGCTGGGACGACCCAGCTCCTCGCACATCATTAGATTTCCCATAGGCGCCATGACCACTCGGTTTTTGATGGTCATTTTGCCTACCTGAATTGGGGAGAAAATGCTTGTATAGGGGTACAGTTCCCGGGTCATTCGCGCAGCATTACCCCTGGCGTTTTCGCATCCGCCCTGGAACCAATTGCCGTAGCTATCCACCATTTCCTGGATCATTGGTTCCGGTTTTCGCTCTCTCATGTATGTTCCTCCTTTTTTTCAAGTTGCTTTTGGTGCAGCTCCCGCATTCCGTCCACCGCGTCGCATACGGGCTTCCATTCACAAGCCCGGCAGTCCATGCTTACGTCCAAAAGGGCATGGTTCAGGGTTTTTGTGATGCTATTAACCTGGTCGCAAAGACGGTTTAGCTCATCATAGGGGGCTTGGGGCAGGGTGATAAATATGATGGACACAGCATGAACCATGGGATTTTCCCGGTACTTCCGTATCAATAGACTGCCTACGTCCTGAAAGCGCAGACCGGTCTTTACCGCTTTTTTTGACACACGAACCTGCTCCCGGTTGCTCATGGCTGCGGGTCGCATCATATAGCCTGCCGGGGACGCATGGAATTTACGGTTTTCCAGAGCCTTAATAAGGTTGTATGTAGCCTGTTCGCCATGCTGATACACATCGCCGGTGCGCAGGAAGGTTAAGCGAGCAAAGGCACAGTCGCCCTTGATCTCCGGCAAATCCGGTCCTAAAAGATATACCCCGTCCTCCGGAACAAGGCTCTTGTCTTGGGTTATGGTGGTGAGGGAAACGGCGGGGAAAGACCCCTCTCCCAATTCAAATGCCATGTCCCGGCGGAGAATCAATTCGTTGGGGTCGCCCTCCCGAGCGGCGGGGCAGGCAGGGCAGGGGACAGCGCCAAGAGGCTCTACCAGTGCCAGTGCCTGCCGAATTACATCGTCAAACAGTTTCATTAGAGTTTTTCTTCTTTTTCCACGCTGTCGTGATATGCCATCAGCTTGTCATATATTACCGATACCAGCTTCATGTCGGCATTGGTGATGTAGACGAGGAAGGTCAGGACAAACAATGCTGCAACCACGATGAGGACAATCCAGTACCATGCCATAGCTATTACTCCTTATCCAGTCCTTTTTGCCGGGCGTATTCGGCAGCGCCGAGAGCGCCCATAAGCTGCGGGTCTGTTTTAAGCTCGATGACCTTTAGCTTGAGAACCTGCTCGATTGCCTTTTTAAGACCCGCGTTCTTCGCGCAGCCTCCGGTCAGGGTGATGCTGTCGGTAGCGCCCGCTTTCTTCGCCATGACGAAGCAGCGCTTTGCAACCGCCATCTGTATTCCCGCGGCTATCTCATCAGTAGGCTTGCTCTCACCCACCAGAGTAATGACCTCGCTCTCGGCGAATACGGTGCACTGGGCGGTGATGGGTATAACATTCTTTGCCGTCAGAGACAGCTTGGAGAAATCCTCAAGGCTAAGCTCAAAGGCGTTTGCCATTGCCTCGAAGAAGCGGCCGGTTCCTGCCGCGCACTTGTCGTTCATGGCAAAGCTCTTAACCGTGCCGTCTGTGTCGATGGCGATGCCCTTAACGTCCTGACCGCCTATGTCGATGATAGCCTTGACCTTGGGGTCGGTAACATGGACGCCCATAGCGTGGCAGGAGATCTCGGATATGTTCTCATCGGCGGAGGGGACTTTATTTCTGCCGTAGCCTGTACCGATGAGATAGGTCAGATTATCGGGAGTGCCCAGCCCCACGACCTTTTCACAGGCCAGGCGCAGAGCCTCGCTGGAGCTTTTTTCAGAGTTTATCTTGCTGCGGATGGTCACATTGCTGACCATTTTTCCGCTCTCGTCCAAAATAACGCACTTGGTGTAGGTGGAGCCTACGTCGCACCCTCCAAAATAGTTCATAGTCTTTTTCCTCCTTACCAGGTTAACTCATCGTCATAGTCCATCAGCGTGGGGTCAAGGGGTTCAGCGCGGAACACTGTGGTCATGTAGCGGTTCACTCTGTCTCTCATCGCTTTTCGGGAGACGGTGCGAGGATCCATAAGATCATGCTCCACCCAAATGAGGTGAATGCCGCGTTCCCTTGCCTGATCCTCAAAGAGTCCCTGAAGACCGGCAAAGTTCTTGCAGGAGACATGGTTATACATAAAAGAGCTTTCAGCTTCAGACTCGCGTGACTGCTGAAAAAGCCCCGCGCCGATATTCGGCGCGGGGCTTGAAATGTACTGGTAATCGAACTTATTCCTCTGCCGGGAGCTTTGCGTTGCTAACGATAATGACGGAGAAAAGGCAAAGCGCCGCGGCGCAGGAAAAGGATAGAAGCTGCGTACCAAAGGAATAGTTGTCAGCAAAAGTTATGATGAACAAAAACGCCGAAAGATTGGAGAAAAACAGGGTCGGCAGAGGCTTGGGCTTTTTGTAGGGATAGCCTGCGATATAGTAGAAAGCGACAACGCCCGCGCATATGGCGAGAAGTCTCGGCGCGAAATTCCAGATAACGGGGTCGGAGGCGAAGCTTTTATAAGAGGCAATCAGCCAAAAGCACATGAAAAGGTCGAACACCAGTGCGGCGGAGGCTCCTCGAGCTTCGGCGTGGTCACGCTTGGTGCTGCGCAGCACCGCGACAAGGCAAAAGGCTGCGACGATGGCGAATAGTCCTGTGATAAGCTCGAAAATGGAGTAGGGCGGGGTAACGGAATTGATAAGAGTGAGCACGCCGCCGAGCGCCATTATAACCGCCGCTGCAACACAGATGATGTTAAACAGCGGCGTTGCGGTGAAAAGTGCTTCACTGTACTCTAAAGGAAAACTCATGGGCTTGAGCTTGCAAACCAAAAGCACCAGTGCGGCGGTCACGGCTATCATGTAAACGAGAAGAACGATGCTCCAAAGTGAGCCGGGAGCAGCCAAACCGCTTTGCTCATCAAAGGCGGTCATGGTCTGAAGCCAGCGGAAAAAGAAGCCGAAAACACCGAAAATGCAGGTGAAGCTGAACAGTTTAAGTGATTTATTAAGCATATTAACATCCCAGTCGAAATATAATAATAGTATAGCCGGTTTGAAAATGCCGGTTTATATGCTTTACTATATTATACTTTTTTGGCAATAACGTCAACTGCATTATTATTCGAGGGGGCGAAGATAAAATGAAACGCATAATTTGGGCATCAATGCTATTGGGACTTGCTGTTGTGCTTATGCCGCTGCTATTTAATAACTCCGGCAGCGCCGTTGAGGTGATGAGCGATTATGAGCCTACAATACCGTCGCCGCTGCAAAGCACAGCGCCCTCCGCCCCCTCACCGGTTGTGCAAAGCTATAAAGAAGTGGCGGACACGGAAAAAACTTTGGTAGTCTTATCCGACGGCGTTTTGACGGAAACGACAATGGCTGAATATCTGCCGCTGGCAGTCGCCGCGGAAATGCCTGCCTCCTTCCATTCCGAGGCACTCAAGGCGCAGGCTGTCGCGGCGCGAACCTATGTAAGCTACTGCACAAAACACGAAAATCCGAAGCATCCGTCGGCGGAGATATGCACTGAATCCGGCTGCTGCCTTGCCTGCATGAGCATGGACGAGCTGCGCGCGGCTTGGGGCGCGGATTTTGAGGAAAACCTGAGTGTGGTGCGCGAGGCGGTTGAAGCAACGCAAGGACAGGTGCTGATATACGGCGGAGAGCCGATCTTGGCTTCGTTCCACTCCTCGTCGGCAGGATATACGGAGTCCGGCAGCGAGCTATGGGGTGAAGTTCCGTATCTGGTAAGCGTTGCAAGCCCCGAAACCGAGCGCGATGTGCCTGACTTTGTAACAACGGTTGAGGTCTCGACCGGAGAAATGATGGAGACGGTGAAGCTGCTCAAGCCCGAAGCCGTTTTCTGCGAGGATGCGAAGTGGTGGCTGGGCGAAATTGAAAGAGACGAGAGCGGGCGTGTGCGCAATATGAATATTGCTCTTGTTAAGCTGACGGGGCAGGAGGTGCGAACGCTTTTCGGACTGCGCAGCACCGCCTTCACCGTTGAATATACAGGCAGCAGCTTCCTTTTCACAGTCAAAGGCTACGGTCACGGACTGGGCATGAGCCAGTACGGGGCAAATGTTATGGCGAAAAGCGGCTTTAGCTACGCGGAGATACTCTATCATTACTATCCTGAAACAAAGCTGGTTTAAGCCGAAAAGAAAAACCGCAAGCTTCTTTGAAGCTTGCGGTTTTTAAAAGTCGTTCAGCATATAAAAATAAGTAAAAGTCCCTTTTGAAATAAGCCGTTCCCTATCGTCATATACGCAAACATCGACAACGGCAACCTTTTCGCCGAGCTTGACAGGGTATGCCTTAACGGTAAGATAATCGCCGCAGGCGGGACGCAGAAAGCTGATGTTTCCGCTTTCGGTAACTGCCGCCTTATTGTCTGTGCAGGCGACGAAGCCGCCAATATAATCGCTGCAAGCAAAAAGCAGACCGCCGTGAACCTTGCCGTTGGGGTTCATGCTATTGCAGCTAAGCTCAACGCGCCCCTCAGCGTAGCCGTCCTCAAGGCGAACCAGCTTGATATTGTTATATGAGTTGAAGCACGGCGCCTCGTTCATGTATTCAACGACTTCGGGATACTGCCCCTGTGTTCCTGCCATTACGACCTCCGGGAAGAAAAATATTACCGCTTGCGGCAAAACTGCTTAGAATACGCCTAACAGCACGGTTAGGCGTATTCTATCACAGTAAAATTGATTTTTAAATAGTAAATATGCTTAAATTACGCCGCTTCCAGAACTATTTTATCGTTTTCGACCGTTGCCTTGACGCGCTCGCCTGCCTTTATGCTGCCGTCGAGCAGCTTTTCGGCGGCTGCATCCTCGATGAGGCTTTGGATGGTGCGGCGAAGCGGTCTGGCACCGTAGGTCGGGTCGTAGCCTACCTCTGCAAGCTTGTCAACTGCCTCCTCGCTGACCTCAAGCTTAATGTCAAGCGTTGATAGTCTGTCGGATACGGTTTGCAGCATATTGGCGGCGATTTTTCTGATGTCCTCGCGGGTCAGACGGTGGAAAACAACTGTCTCGTCTATACGGTTTATAAACTCGGGACGGAAGGTGTTCTTCAGATCCTTCATTACCAGCTCGCGGATCTCCTCGTTGTCGCGCTCGTCGTCCTCAACGGACTCCTTAGCTGAAAAACCAAGGCTGGTGCGCTTATCGGTGATATTGCGCGCGCCGATATTGGAGGTCATAACGATGATGGTGTTTTTAAAATCAACGTGACGACCCTGCGAGTCGGTGAGAATGCCGTCGTCCATGATTTGCAGCATGATGTTGAACACGTCCTCATGCGCCTTTTCGATTTCGTCGAACAAAATAACACTGTAGGGCTTGCGGCGTACCTTTTCGGTAAGCTGACCGCCCTCATCAAAGCCTACATAGCCCGGAGGCGAGCCAATGAGCTTGGAGACGGTGTGCTTTTCCATATACTCGGACATATCGACTCTTATCATAGCGTTCTCGTCTCCGAAAACTGCCTCCGCCAGTGCCTTGCAAAGCTCTGTTTTGCCAACGCCGGTCGGACCGAGGAAAAGGAAGCTGCCGATAGGACGCTTCGGGTCCTTCAAGCCGACACGGCTGCGTCTGATCGCGCGAGATACAACGGAAACTGCCTCGTCCTGCCCGATAACACGCTTGTGGAGTATTTCCTCCATCTTGAGAAGCCTTTCGCTTTCGCTCTCGGTAAGACTGGTAACGGGTATGCCCGTCCAGCCGGAAACGACCTCTGCAATGTCCTCTGCGGTAACACACTTGTGAGAGCCGCTGCGCTTTTCCTGCCATTTTTTGCGAGCGGCTTCAAGCTCCTCGCGCTGCTCCTTTTCACGGTCACGAAGCTTGGCAGCGCCCTCGAAATCCTGCGCTTTGACTGCCGCCTCCTTTTCGGCGGCGAGTGCGTCAACGCGTTTTTCAATGGTTTTAAGCTCGTCAGGAGCGGTAAGCTCCTTCATGCGCACCCGGGACGCCGCCTCGTCCATAAGGTCTATTGCCTTGTCGGGCAGGAAGCGGTCGTTAATATATCTGCCGGACATGGTAACGGCGGCACGGATAGCTTCATCGGTTATTTTAAGCTTGTGGTGCGCTTCGTATTTATCGCGCAGACCCGTGATGATGGCTATACTCTCCTCCTCGGAGGGCTCATTTACCGTGACGGGCTGGAAGCGGCGCTCAAGGGCGGCATCTTTTTCAATATGCTTGCGATATTCACTAAGCGTTGTCGCGCCGATGATCTGGATCTCTCCGCGGCTGAGAGCGGGCTTGAGGATATTTGCCGCGTCAATAGCGCCCTCGGCAGCGCCTGCGCCGATGATGGTGTGCAGCTCGTCGATAAACAAAATGATGTCGCCCGCCTTTTGAACCTCTTTAAGGACGTTTTTGATCCTGTCCTCAAAGTCTCCGCGGTATTTTGTGCCGGCAAGCATTCCGGTAAGGTCGAGGGAAACGATGCGCTTGCTCCTCAGATCCTCCGGCACGTCTCCCGACGCGACCAACTGAGCCAGTCCCTCGGCGATGGCGGTTTTGCCGACACCCGGCTCGCCTATGAGTACCGGGCTGTTTTTTGTGCGGCGGGATAGGATTTGGATAACACGCTGTATTTCGCTGCTTCTGCCGATAACGGGGTCAAGCTGACCGCTTGCTGCCGCCGCGGTTAGGTCGCGGCTGTATTGGTCAAGAGTTTTGGTGTCGCTCTTGCGGCCACTGCCGAAACGGCTGCCGCTGCTGCCTGACGAGACTGTCTGCGGCGACTGCTGGTGATAATCTCCGCTGCGAAGAAGCTCCACAACGTCGGTGTAAATCTTGTTAACATCAGCGCCGGTGGAGGCTATCAGCCTTGCCGCTGTGGAGTCGGTCTCGCGCAGCAGACCCATCAGCAGATGCTCCGTGCCGATATAGCTGTGACCGAGACGGTTAGCGTCAATGATGGAAAGCTCGATAACGCGCTTTGCGCCCGGAGTTAAACCCTGAGCGGGAAGTCCCGGTGCGCCACGCCCGACGTATTTCTCCAAAAGCTCGGAGAGCATACTCTCGTCGAGTCCGTTATCCCGCAGCACCTTTGCTCCGAGGCCCTCGCCCTCGGCAGCAATGCCAAGGAGGATATGCTCAGTCCCGACATAGCTGTGGCCCATATCCTGTGCTGCCTCCTGTGCTTTTGCGAGAGCCATTCTTGCTCTTTCCGTAAATCTGTCCTGATTTCGCATTAATTTAATCCTCCTTCAGCATGGCGGAAAAGGAGAACCTTTTCCGCCGATTAAGTAAGCCGCTGTTAGGCGGCAAAGTATTATAGATCTATTATTTCTCCAATTCTCGTATCTTATCCCTAAGCTCGGCAGCCTTCTCAAATTCTTCGGCTTTGACTGCCTCCTTGAGCTGGTGACGCAGGGCGTGAAGCTCGCGCTTTGCGCGCAGCCCCTCATCCGCCTTTTCGGGGATATTATCCGCCTTTTTACCTGCTTTTTCTGTCGTTTCACAGCCGCAGGATTTCTCGCCGCAGCAATCGCCGTCTACCTTAACCTGCACAAAGGGCAGTGTAAGAGTGGGGGCTGCGAGCCTTCCGCCGAAAAAGCTGTCGGTCAGCGCACCGAAGGGTGAGCCGAAGAAGCTGTCCATCAAGCTCATGGGGCGGGAGAAGAAGGGGTCGCGCATGAAGCTGTCGAACATGGAGCGCGGACGGTAATCAAGCATACCGCCGAAGCCCTCGGATCTTGCGCAGTCCTCGCAGAGATGATACTCGGTCTTTTCGCCGTTAACGGTGCTTTCATAATGAAGCATTGCCTCGTTTTCGCATTTATCGCATTTCATGATTTTGACCTCCTTTAAAAGTCACACAAAAGAATTTGTTTTAATTTACGGGGACGAGGAGATCCCGTCCCCGTGCCGGGGGAAGGAAGTTGAAAGGGAGATGTTTGATGGCAGGTCAGCGCCCCTCATTCTGTAAGGGAAGCGACCAGAAGCTGTTTAAAGATGGAAGCTCTGACAAGGTCTCGATACTGTGAGTCTATGGGGCTAAGCGCCCTGTCGCCGATGGCGGTCATAATAAGCTTCGCGCTCTTTTCACTCATGGCGTTTGCCGCCAGAATGTTGGAAATAAAGGCTGCTGCGGTTCGCAAATCAAGACTGTCGCCTACTGAGTTGACCGTGTGCATGATAAGCTGCTTTGGAGAAGCCTGAACGCGGGTTATGCGGATGAAGCCGCCGCCGCCTCGCCGTGACTCAACGATATATCCGTGCTCCGGGGAGAAGCGCGTTGAAATAACGTAGTTTATCTGACTTGGCACACATGAGAACCTTTCAGCAAGATTTGAGCGCTGAAGCTCGGCGATGCCGCCTGCGCTTTCAAGCGCGTCAAGAATAAAGTTTGCAATCAAATCTGTTGTACCCATGCTGTCACCTCGTGATGTATTTTGACTTTGACTATCTTTGACCTTGTGATTATTATAATAGTCAGTAAAGGTCAAAAAGGCAAGCATTAATTTTGACCTTTCTTGACCAATCGGCGCTTTTGAAATTGAAATATCTCACTGATGCTCGGTTATTCTTTCGTTTTCGCTTAATTTCATTGAATTTCATTATTTTGACTGCTTTGGATGATAAAAATAGTTGCAAACATTCAAGTATATGTTATAATTCAAGGGTGATAACATCATTTCACCAAGGAGGAAAAGCTTATGGCATTCAATATCACCAGCGATTGCATCGCTTGCGGCGCTTGCTCCGATGCTTGCCCTGCCGGTGCTATCCATATGGGCGACGATCACTACGAGATTGACACCAGCGCATGTCTTGAGTGCGGCGCTTGCATCGATACCTGCCCGTCCGGCGCAATCGTCGAGAAATAAGTACATCAACTTCAAAGAGCCTGCTGCACCGATTGTTTGCGGCAGGCTTTTTGACTGACTGGAGGAAGGCTATGCCGGAATTTGACGAGCTGTGGCAAGGTGGACCGCGCTTTAAGCATAGCAAAGGCTGCTTCAAGCTGTCTACAGACTCTGTTTTGCTCTCCGCCTTTGCCAACGCAGACCGCGCAAAGCGCTGTCTTGACCTTGGCAGCGGCGCGGGAGTTCTTTGCGTTCTGCTCGGCTGGGGCAGAGCGCAGCTTGAGATGACCGGCATTGAAATACAAGAGGATTTTGCCGCGCTCAGCCGCGAAAACCTGTCTGTCAACGGCATGGACGCGGCTAAAATAATATGCGGTGATTTGCGTGAGCATCGTTCGCTGATTGCGGCGGAGAGCTTCGATTTAGTCGTTTCCAACCCGCCGTATTTTGCAGAAAATTCGGGCTTCAGCGCCCCGAACGCCCAGCGCGCCACCGCCCGCGAGGAGCGCGACTGCACGCTTGAGGATATATGCGCCGCCGCGCGCTGGGCGCTTCGCTGGGGCGGGAGCTTTGCTCTGGTTCACAGACCCGAACGGCTCAGCGAGATATTCTGCTCCATGACCGTTGCGGGAATTGAGCCAAAGCGCTTGCGCATGGTTTGCCACAGCGCTGAAAAAGCGCCGAGCCTCGTTCTTGTTGAGGGCAGGCGCGGCGGCAAAAAGGGGCTTGTAATCGAGCCGCCGCTTATTCTCACCGACGAAACGGGGGGAGACTCTGACGAGGTTCAGAGAATATATAAGCGCGGCAAATACCGCATTGAGGCTGCGGCTTCATATCAGGAGTGAACACATGAGCGGAACATTATATTTAGTGGCAACGCCAATCGGAAATCTGGGCGATTTTTCTCCCCGCGCAGTGGAGACGCTGCGCTCGGTTGATTTTATTGCCGCGGAGGATACGCGCGTAACCATAAAGCTGTTAAACCATTTCGGCATCAAAAAGCCGCTGATTAGTTATTTTGAGCATAATCGCGCTCAAAGTGGCGAAAAAATAATCGCCCGTTTGCTGTCGGGTGAGAATGTGGCGCTGGTATCGGACGCGGGAATGCCCGCAATAAGCGATCCCGGCGAGGACATGGTGCGCCTTTGCGCGGAAAACGAAGTGCCTGTGTGCGTTGTGCCGGGCGCTTGCGCTGTCGTGTCGGCTCTGGCGCTCAGCGCCCTGTCAACGCAGCGTTTCACCTTTGAGGGCTTTCTCAACACTGCGCGCAAGCAGCGCATGGAGCATTTGGACAGCCTGAAAAACGAGCGGCGCACTATGGTGATTTACGAGGCTCCGCATAAGCTTTGCGGCACTCTGGAGGATTTGAAAAGCACCTTTGGCGGAGAGCGCCGTCTCTCCCTTTGCCGCGAGCTGACAAAGCTCCATGAGGAGACTATACGCACTACGATCGACGGCGCGATCGAGCTTTATAAAACT
>SAMEA3663207__coassemble_581_pt1 | contig 11213 bp, 12 predicted proteins | sample SAMEA3663207__metabat2_high_PE_010 | metagenome-assembled genome bin SAMEA3663207 (sample SAMEA3663207) | pig gut metagenome | biome: pig gut; feature: pig-associated habitat; material: faeces | place: China | collected 2013 | reverse complement strand
GGAAAGCGCCCTGATTGCACTGATGTTTGTGTCAAGAAGCTTTGCGTCGGGAGTCTTATAGCCCTCGGTGAGCAGCTCGCCTCCGCAGACATATACGCCCTTGTTCTCCTTTTTGCCAAGGGAAAGCTCACAGGCTGCCTTCATAGTTGTCCAAGTGTCACGAAAGGCAAACTGGTCGGTCGTATAGCTTTCAAATCGCTCGGTATATTTGCCGGAAAAGAGCGAGCCAAAGCTGAAATCGGGCATTTGAGCAAGCTCGCGGTTTTCACGCTCGGAAAAGCTAATATCCGGCAGTGCAAGATTCAGCACAAAAAAAAGGGCAATAAACAAGCAAAAGGTCACAATTTGAACCCATGAGGCTTTTTTTGTCATAGCAATACCTCTCAGAAGCGGAAATACAAGAAGGGGTTGTAGGTTGCATCTACCAGATACGCGGTGGAGACCACCAGAGCAAGCACGATGAGCGCGGGTACGAGAACAGCTTTTGACTTATCCGATAAGCGCTCAAACAGGTTTTTAAACACCGGCGTGGAGGCGATTATGGCGATCACGAACATAATTGCAAAGGACGCAGCATAATAGCCGTCCGTTGCGGTGAAAAAGCCGCCATCTCCAAAGCCGAACATAGCCTTGTAGTAAGTGCCTACCTCGGAAAGAGAGTTGAGCTGGAACAAGACCCATCCGCATACAGCGATAAAATCTGTGTATATACGTCCTACAAAGGCGGGAGCTTTTTCAAGACGCTTGAGAAGCCAGAGCTTCTCGATAATAAGGAACACCGCGTAGTATAGTCCCCAGAGCATAAAGGTCCAGTTTGCACCATGCCAAAAGCCGGTTAAGGCCCAGACAATGGTGATATTGAGAAGCTGACGCGCCTGACCTTTACGGTTGCCTCCCAGCGGGATGTAAACATAGTCTCTAAACCATGTGCCGAGGCTGATATGCCAGCGCCGCCAAAACTCCGTTACACTGCGGGAGATATATGGATAATTAAAGTTTTCCAGAAACTCGAAGCCGATCATGCGCCCAAGACCAATTGCCATATCGCTGTATCCGGAAAAGTCAAAATAAATCTGAAATGAAAAAGCTAAAATACCAAGCCACGCGCCAACGCAGCTTAGCTCGCTTGCCGGCATGGCGGAATAGGTATCCCACAAAGCGCCGATATTATTTGCAATAAGCACCTTTTTGGCAAGACCAACGATGAAGCGGCGAATACCGCTTGCGAATTTATCAGCCGAATGCTCACGATAGCTAAGCTGGTCGTCAATATCCTTATAGCGGACAATAGGACCTGCGATAAGCTGAGGAAACAGTGCCACGAAGGTTCCAAAGCTTATAAAATTGCGCTGAACATTGCCGTCCCCGCGGTAGATGTCTATTGGGTAGCTCATGGTCTGGAAGGTATAGAACGAAATTCCGATTGGCAGCGCAAGACCCAGCGGCTGGATGAAGTCCAGCCCCGGGATTTTGTTGAGGGTAGTTGCAAAAAGGTCGTAGTATTTAAAGAACATAAGCAAGGCTAAGTTGAAGATGATGTTTATTACCAAAACCCGCTTTGCCTTCGGTTTATCATCCTGCCTGTATTTGCCGACGAAAATACCACTGATATAGTTTATTAGAATGGAAACGAGCATAAGCACGATGTAAACAGGCTCGCCCCAGCCGTAGAAAACGAGGTTTACAATGAATAGCCACGGATTACGCCATTTAAGCGGCACTATATAGTAAATTGCCAAAACAATTGGCAGGTATATAAACATAAAAAGAATGCTGGAAAAAACCATCTGACAGCGTCCTCCGTGTATAGCTTGTTATGGGTATTTTACAAGATATTGCGTTTGATTGCAACAGTTTTCGGGATTTATACATTATATATTAACATATATTAACAAGAATTATATACAAGACCTTAAAACGCCGCTATTCGTCGCTTTCTGACAGCTCCTGCTGCACTTCATTCTTTTTTTCCGGCTCAAAGTGGGCAAGGGGATTGGCGGCTGCCGCCATGCGCAGTTGGGAGTTATCAACATGAGTATAGATCTGCGTAGTGTTAAGATGCTCATGCCCAAGCACCTCCTGCAAGGTGCGCACGTCAACACCGTTTTGAAGCATCAGTGTAGCCGCAGTGTGGCGAAGCTTATGTGAGGAATATTGCGAGGCGTCCAAGCCGGCGCGCAGCAGGGTGTTTTTAACCATAACGTGAACCGTATCGCGCGACATACGCGTGCGGCGGTTTGAAACAAACAGTGCAGGCTCATATTCGCCAACAATCTGACGTCTACGGTCGAGCCAGCGGTTTATAGCCTCAGCAGTTGACTCGTTCAGATAAACTACACGCTGCTTGTTGCCTTTACCGACAACACGCAGGCTGTCTGCGTGAACGTCGCTAAGGTTAAGGCTGATTATTTCGGAAATACGCAGACCACAGTTGAGGAATATACAAAGGATGCAGTAATCACGCTCCTTGTTTTTTCCATCTACGGCATTTAGAAGCTGTTGGCTTTCCTCAAGCGTTAAATAACGCGGCAGAGTTTTTGGCACCTTCGGCGAATCAAGGTCAGCGACGGGGTTTTCGTCAAGCAGCTTAGCCTTAACTGTCAAATACTTGTAAAAACTGCGAATGCTGGCGATTTTTCTTGCACGGGTCGTCGGAGACAGTCCGTATTCCTTATAACGGCTGTTTTGGTTGACCACGCGGTCACGAGCCAGAAAGGCAAGATAGTCGTAAACCTCGTTCAATGTTACGCTGCGTACAAAATCCAAATCAACGTCCATAATGGAAATGTCATTAATCGGCGTACCGCGAGCAACCAGGTTTCGTTCGAGCTTTAAGTAACGGAAAAAGTTGCGCAGATCAAGGAAATACTCATCAACAGTCGCTTGTGAGTGACCCTTGATAGTCTCGTGGTAAATTAGGAAATCCCGTAAAATCTGAGGTGACTGATTTCTGTAATCCATAATTGAAGCGCTCCCAGTATTTATTTAGAACGGTATAGCTTAGTTTAGAAGATTTGCACCTCCCCTTATTGCAACAAAATTTTTATTTTGTTGAATTTTCTATGTGGGGAGATTAATGCTGTTAGAGACTTCATACACGAATTATAGCACACTTCCCTAAGCATGGTCTATCTTCTGTCGTTCCAAAATTCCTCTAAACTGGCAAAACCCGTTTTCTCTTTTTCCGCAGCGTATATTGGCGCTTCGGTGCTTTTTAGATGTTTACCAATCTATTTCATGCTACAAACGTATATTTTCCCTGCTCATTTCTAACAAAAACGCTTATATCACAGAGCATTATATACTCAATCGCTTCTTTAAGCGGCACTACAAGACTGCGCTCGGAGGTTTGCCCGCGAATTACTCCGTGCATATCGAACAAATAATACATTGGCTTACATTCTCCTCAACTTGGTTGTGAAGCACGCTACCTTTTCTGTGCGCTTATATTCTGTCCCGACCATTTGGCAGATAGACAATCTTCGGTTAGCGCAAAAGCTCTCTCCGGCTGTAACGCTTCTCTTGGAGTAGAAAAACATTTTTATGTCCTTTTTTCGTGCAGAAAATTTCTCTTTCTACTTGACAATTAGATAATAATAAACTATAATGTACAAGCTGTGTTTCAGAATTAAATAGATTTTGTTTGAGCAGAACGTGGAGAAGTCGCGTAGCCTGGTCGAGCGCGCACGATTGGAAATCGTGTAACGGTCATAAGCCGTTCGAGGGTTCGAATCCCTCCTTCTCCGCCATTTGCCTTTGTCAAACTTTTTTTGGCAATGCAGTGAAAATACCTCTAATTGTTCTTGGAATGGAAGATTAGGGGTATTTTTTTATGCTTTTTGAACTCAAATGTTTTCGGTTTTATTACCGTTTTGAGCGCAATCACAAGCTTTCGACCGAGAAAAAATTGCTGCCGCAAAAAGCTCTGCAACACGCTTGCAACACGCTTGCAACCGTTTGCAACACGTTTGCAACACGTTTGCAACACGCCAGCAACCACAAAAATCGGTTGCGTTGCAACAAATGAATAATCGACGATAACGAACGCATGAGATTTTGCGCAGTTAGATTAGCCCGGAACAATCTTTGCTAATTGGCTATCCGAAGCTATAACGTCATTAAAGACGTTTGCTGCGACGTGAGGTTTTTCCGCTTGTAAAGAATAATGCTTTGTCGTCTTTGTGGACGTATGGCCAAGTAAGTTTGCAACATCATCAATGCTGCAGCACTTCTCAACCAATATCGTTGCGCAAGAATGTCTCAAGTCGTGGAAGCGAATTTGAGGTAATCCGTTTTCTTTGAGCAAGGCGTGAAAGCTTCTGGTTAACCGTTCCGGCTGCAGAGGGTCGCCGTTAGGCATACAGCAAAGCAAACCGTTGTCGTGATACTCTGAGCCGAGCGCGGCCTTATTGTGCTGTATAAGGGCCAAGCGCCTCTTGACACTATTAAAAACCAAGTCAGGTGGATAGATAACGCGCGTACTTTTCTTGGTTTTTAAAGTATCCTTTATAACAACACGCTCGCCGGTATCTTTAAGATTGTTAACTGTTACTTGCTGGTGCAGAAAAATGCGTTTCGCGGAAAAATCGACATCACTTATAGAAACGCCCAGAGTTTCGCCGCGTCGTGTGCCACAAGTCACAGCAAGAATGATTTCAAGCTCGATAGGACTGTTTATGGCGGCTTGCAGCAGCGTTTTCGCCTGTTCAACGTTAAGAGCGCGGGCGGAACGTATTCCTGCTTCTGAGGCAGCACAACGCGCTCTGCGGCGTTATAATCCAGCATACGGTTCTTTATGGCATCTCGCAAAGCGGCACCAAGCGTAAACACTACATACTCTACAGAACGAGGAGAAAGACCCTCTTTCACCATATCGTCAACCATCTTCTGAACATCACGATTAAGAAGCGCAGACAAACGCTTTTGACCGATAGCTGGAATAATATGCTTGTTTATGTTGGTTTTGTAACCGCTTACTGTGTTTGGCGCAAGCCTCCCCGATACCGATGTAATCCAATCGGTGAGATACGCTTCTACGGTGCAGTTGGTTTCGTTGATAAGCTCTCCTTTTAACAAGGAGTTTTGAGTTTGCTTAATGTCAAGCAAAGCGTCAATCTCGGTTTCAAATCCTCCTTTCCACTTCCGCTTTCTCTTCCCTGTGACTGGGTCTTCATAAGGGTATATCAGTTGTCACATGGGATCGGATAGAGTCATAAGTGAACCCACAAAATCATTGTTAGCTACTTCTTTCTCTCTTTGCTCAATGGTCTTGTATGCTCCATCAACAGTTAAACCCATGTTTATGCCATTCTCTTGTGCTTGGAAAAACTCCAAATGAAAAGGACAGACAGCAAGGGTCTCACGATTGAAGTAGAAAGTACCAAAGGAAATAGAGGGAGTATAGTAGATATTCTTAGGGTCAACCTTATACTTTTCCTTGAACTCACCAACAGTCAGTTCAATATGGTAACCCTTACTCTGATAACTCTGCTTATCTTCCTCTGACTTTATATCTGCCTGACAAACTATGGAATCAAAATCCACAGCCTTTACATTCAATAACAGTTCATAGAAGTTAAATGACAGATAGTGCCACTTTCCTAACAGAAAAAAACTAATTTGACTTGTAAAACAAAAAATTAGATTGCTGAAGGCTTAGGTGGTCCACCTAATTCTATATCTTTTTTGTAGATTTAGAATATCATTGGGTGAATATGTTTGATTGCAAAATCCCACCTAAGTCCACAACACTAGAATATATAAAAAAGTACTCACAAATTTGACATTTTCTAATTTTTGTGGTATATTTAGCTTAAAAAGCCAAGGAAGTTTGATTATGCTTACAAGTGAACAGATTTCTTCATATATAGAGAAGACACATCGTGAGATTAGGCAGCTTCAGCGCAGCGGTGAACTGACCTCGGATGATGTCCGCCAGATTTATGACTCCGTTCCCGACTCTTGCTGGTTCTTCGTCAACTGCAAGGCAATTCCTGCTCTCCTCAGCGTCCACTTCGATTACGACGACCTTATGGGTATCGTGCGCGAGGTCGTGCGCGTCAGAGACGAGCTCAAACAGTACAGTGTTGCTGTTGATTGCAGCGAGCTGGCTGAGCGTTTCTTCCTCAACCAGCGTTGCGGTGATGTACTTGAGGTCTGAGTGGTCTATTTGTGCTGCCTTTCACAGATTTCTGATTGATTAGGTTTATTGATAGGTTGAGCCCCCGTGATAATATCACGGGGGCTTGATTTATTATAGTTGTGCAAGAAGCCTCGGTTATTTATATCCGAGTAGTTAACTAGATGTTTTCCAGAGTTACTTCATCCAGCTCGGAATCGTAGTTTAATGAATCTCATGTACTCGATCAAAAACGTTCCGCTTCCTGCCGAGGGGTCAATCATATACGGGATTTCTTTGTCATCTTTGATACGCTTAATCGCAAGCTTGTCTGCCTGAATAGCGTAGAGCATGAACCGCACAATGTTTGTGTGGGTAAAAAATTGTCCTTTACTCTGTTTGAAACCATCACGAATAATGCCTTCAAAGAAGTCGCCTAATATATCTTTACCGCTCAAGCTATTCTTACCATCCACAAAAGAAAGTCCTTCTAACTTCTGAACGGCATATTTGAGCTTTGATAGGGAGAACTTTTTGGTATCTACTACATAAGATTTTCCAAGTTCATTTTCATCCAAAATATAGAGCTTGGATTTAAGCGCACGACGATAAAGCTCGTTGATACGGTCAAAGAGCTTCTCGTTTGTTTCAAATTCCTCATCGCCATCCTTGGCGAATGTCATAGACTGAAAATCGTAAGTGTCTCCGTCTTGCTTCTCATCTTCGTCCTGTATTTTGGAAAGGATCAGATTTGTCAAAGAAGAGAAAACATCGTTGTCATCGGTTCCGCCGCCACCCCAAAGAACATTGTGTAAATCTTTTTGAAGCTGCAAAAGCATACCGTGCGAGAAATTGGTTTCCAGGTCTTTTTCGGAACCTTTTATGTATGGCTTTTTCTGTGCCTTGCCATAACGAGCAGGGAAAAACCAAACTTTAAAGCCGGTCGTATTATTTTGACCGGCTTTAATACTACTAAATCATATTTTGCGGCAGACAAAAGGTGTGCTCCAAAGGTCCGGAGCCGCTGCCAAGATCAAGCATTGCTGCAAGCGCGCCACTAAGATAACGCTTTGCTCTCCGTATGCTTTCGTAAAGCTCGCAGCCCTCAGCAAGTCCGCAGGCAATGGCGGAGGACAGCGTACAGCCGGTGCCGTGAGTATTCGGGTTATCAATGCGCTCCCCTCTCAGCCAGCGCCCTGTACCATTTTCATAGAGATAATCGACCGCATCATTGACCAAATGCCCGCCCTTGACAAGAACAGGACAAGAGAGCTTGCTCGAAATACATTCAGCAGCCTTGATCATGCCGTCCTCATCCTTTATGGAAAAGCCGCAAAGCACCTCAGCTTCAGGAATATTGGGCGTAACCACCGTTCCCAACGGTAAAAGCTTTGAAATGAGTGTTTCCATCGCCTCGTCGCAAAGCAGCTTGCTGCCGCTTGTAGAAACCATAACGGGGTCAATTACTATGTTTTTTGCTCCATACTGTTTAAGCTTTTCGGCAATTACCTCGATAAGTTCTGAGCTGGAAACCATGCCTATCTTAACCGCGTCGGGAAATATGTCGGTAAAAATGCAGTCAAGCTGACTAGCCAGAAAATCCGGCGAGGATTCCATAATGCCGAACACGCCCTTTGTATTCTGCGCTGTAAGCGCGGTTATTGCGCTCATGGCGTACATTTTATGCACAGTTATTGTTTTTATATCCGCTTGAACTCCCGCGCCGCCGCTGCAATCCGAGCCAGCAATGGTCAAAACCTTTTTAATCAAGAAAATCCCTCATTTCATTAAAGGAAACAATATATGCGTCCGCTATTTCAAAAAGCTCTTTCTGATGCTCCTTCTCGTGACGGTCATAAACCGCAGCCAGCACGAAGCCGGCGTCTTTTGCCGTTTTTGCGGCATAAAAGGCATCCTCAAAGACAGCGGTTTCCCCTTTTGGTGTTCCTAAATGCTCACAGGCAGCATTATAGATGTTCGGCTCGTCCTTGCCGTGTCCAATGGCAGTGCAGGTAAATATATCACTGAAATAGTGCAGGATACCGTTTCGCTCCAGCGCTGCCTCAACCAGATGGCGATCTGTGGCGGTTGCCACGCACATTTTAACACCTTTTTCTCGGAGCAGCTCTAAAAAGCCGCAAACTCCGTCTTTCGGTAAAACCTCGCTGAAATACCGCTTTTCCACCATAGCGTTGATATCGTCCATGATCACATCAACTGAGTCAGTGATACCATATTCGCTTTGATAATACTCCGCAGACTGCTTAAGGCTAAGGGTATGGAATTTTTCCGCCAAGCCCGCACGAGGCGTTATGCCCCTGTTTAGCAGATAATCAAAGCATATATTGTCCCAAACATACATCGAATCCAGCAGCGTTCCGTCAAGGTCGAAAACTGCGCCCTTGATGCTGCGCAGCGCATCGTTTGAGGCAACGATTCTTTCTGAACGCTTCTTTAGAGCGCGGCACTCGCTCTCAATGTCCTCGGCTGCAAAAATCGCCGAAACAAGTGCAACGCCATCAATGCCGGTAGACTTTAGCTGAAGCATATTTTCCCTTGAAATACCGCCGATTGCAACCACGGGTATGCTGACCGCCTTGCAGATTTTTATTAGCTCCTCGCGGCTTACAAAATCCGCGTCCGGCTTTGTGGAGGTAGCAAACACCGCACCGACGCCTAGATAATCAGCGCCGTTTCGCTCTGCCTCCCTCGCCTGCTCCACCGTTTGCGCAGAAACTCCCAAAAGCATTCCGTTGCCTATCCTTTCGCGCACGGAACGCGCCTGCATATCGTGCTGACCGACATGAACCCCGTCCGCTCCGCAGGCAAGCGCGATGTCAACGTTGTCGTTGACTATGAAGGGAACGCCAAAGCTTTTGCAAAGTGCCCTCAGCTCCAGAGCTTCCTTTAAAAAGTCGTCGTAATTCAGCTCCTTTTCGCGCAGTTGAACGCAGGTAGCGCCGCCGCGAAGCGCCTGCTCCACCTGCTGATAAAGCGTTCTCTCCCCTGTCCACGCTCGGTCTGTTACGGCGTAGAGCAGCATGGAATTTTTATCGCAGCTCATATTTTGCTCCCGCTTCCAGAGCATCTCCGCTGAGATTATATATCTCGTCGATGAGATAGTCTCTAAAGGTAGAATTTCCGTCGCAGTCTGTTAGTCTCTCCTGCGCTTTTTCCCCGCAAAGCCCCATTGCGCAAACCGCCGCAGCCGTCGCTTCAAGTGGTGTTTCAGGGTTTGCAGCAAGATATGCCGCCGTCATAGCCGATAGCATACAGCCTGAGCCTGTTATTCGGCTGAGCATCGGATGACCGTTGCGGATGACAAAGGTTCTGTTTCCGTCCGTTACAATGTCGATTGCGCCGGTTACAGCAACGACCGCGCCGGTTTTAGCCGCGAAGCTCTTTACAAAGCCAATAGACTGCTCCAGTGTATCGTCAGTCACGGTATCGGCAACATCGGCGTCAACGCCCTTGGTACTTCCCTCACCCATCGCCAGTGCCTTTATCTCGGAAATATTTCCACGAACGGCACTTGGCTTTACCTCATCGAGAATTCTCAGAGCCGTATTGGTGCGCAGCTTGGAAGCGCCCGCACCGACGGGATCAAGAAGAACATGATGAGACAGCGAGCGCGCTTTCTTGCCGGCTGCAAGCATAGAGGGTATGGTGTGGCTGTTCAGTGTGCCAATATTTATATTCAGCGCATTGCAGATTGTGGTGATCTCCTCGACCTCGGCAAGCTCATCTGACATTATAGGCGAAGCGCCGCAGGCAATCAGTATGTTCGCGCAGTCGTTTACGGTGACGTAATTTGTTATGTTGTGGATAAGCGGCGTGCGCAGTCTTACATTTTCAAGCATTTCTTTCAGCATTTTTCTTTCCCCCTTTAAGCTTTTCCACCACTACGCAGACAGCCGCCGTAAGCAGCATGACCGGCAGTGTGTTTCCAACCGGTGTATCTATTCTCATAAGGAGTCTGTAAGCAGAAAAGCCGACAGCCCATATGATAAGGTTTGTCCAACAGGCATTAATATTCGAGCTGTCCTTCTTCAAAATGAAGAAATCAGCGATTTGAATGGCTATCATCGGTGCAAATACAGAGCCAATCAGGTATAAAAAGCCCTCAAACTGAGTGATGGGAGTAAAAACCGCCAAAATAGTTCCTACCGCGCATACCACGAGTGCAGCGGGCTTTTCCTTGAGTTTTGTTGATATGCTAACGCTGCTGACGCCTGCTGAATATGCGTCAAGAAAGGTAGTGGTAACAGTGGAAAATACGATTATCAACAGCGCAGCAATGCCGAGTCCCGCGCCGGTCATAATGGAGGCAATATCACTCTCGCCCGTAAAAATAGCAGCGCCCATGCCTATTATGTACATCCAGCAGCTAATCACAAAATACACTCCTGCGCTGACAGCCGTTGCCGCCTTACCCTTTTCCGCAAAGCGCGTATAGTCCGAAATGAGCGGCAGCCACGACAGAGGCATCGCAGCGGAAAGCTCAACCGCCGCACCGAAGCTTATGCTGCCGTCGGGCGTGAAGTCAAATCCGCCCTTGAAAACAACAGAGCTTAAAACAACGGTGAGGATGAAAAGAGCCGCCATTGCAACCGTGTTTAAGCGGCTGAGATTTTTAATACCAACAGCTATCCAAACGGCAATTAACACGCCGATGATAAGACTCCAGACCCAGCCGCCGAGTGAAACAACAGCGTTGGCTGCCGCAGCGCCGCTTACTATCATTACAGCCGTCCAGCCAACGAGCTGCAATACATTTAGCGAGGAAAACAGCAGCGAGCCTTTTTGTCCAAAGGAAAGCTTCACCGTCTCCATTGCGCTTTTCTCTGTTTTTGCTCCAATCAGCCCCGCCGCGTACAGCAGCGCGCAGCCGATAAGATGACCCAAAAGAATTGCCATAAGCCCCTTTGTGAAGCCAAGCGGCGCGATAAGCGTTCCCGTAAGGATCTCTGCAATTGAAACCGCCGCGCCAAACCAGATAAGTCCATTTGAAAATACCGAAGTTTTTGCTTTTTCCATCTGATCCTCTTTTCCTCGCAGGTTTGAGACAAAAAATGAGCAAAAAAAGCGGAGAGAC
>SAMEA3663207__coassemble_579_pt1 | contig 11251 bp, 9 predicted proteins | sample SAMEA3663207__metabat2_high_PE_010 | metagenome-assembled genome bin SAMEA3663207 (sample SAMEA3663207) | pig gut metagenome | biome: pig gut; feature: pig-associated habitat; material: faeces | place: China | collected 2013 | reverse complement strand
TGATTATAATAGCACTCTCCTCACTCCTTGTCAACACCTTTTTTGACCTTTTTTCATCTTTTTCTGACAGCAGTTTTCGACACGCGTTTTAAACCCAAATGCTCCTTGATTTTTGCTCCATTTCGGTTTATACTCACTTTCAAACAACCGATTTAATGTATTAAGCGACTGGAGCTTGCCTATGCCTATCAGAATACCCAACTCACTCCCGGCGCGTTCAACGCTCACGGAGGAGAACATCTTTGTTATAACCGAATATCGCGCTCTGCATCAGGACATTCGTCCGCTGAAGCTTCTTATCCTCAACCTCATGCCCACAAAAATCGTAACAGAAACTCAGCTTCTGCGCAAGCTTTCAAACACGCCCCTTCAGGTCGAGATCGACCTTTTGCACACTATCAGCCACGACTCAAAGAATGTTGACGCGGCTCATCTTGAATCCTTTTATGTCAGCCATGATGATATTCGGGATAAATACTACGACGGAATGATAATTACCGGCGCGCCTGTTGAAAACCTTGACTTTGCCGATGTTGATTACTGGCCGGAGCTATGTGAGATCATGGAGTGGTCAAAAACTCATGTTCACAGCACTTTCCACATCTGCTGGGGCGCTCAGGCGGGTCTCTATTACCATTTCGGTATTCAAAAGCACTCACTTCCGCAAAAGCTTTCCGGGATTTTCTCTCACCGCATTCTCACCCCGAACTCACCCTTTTTTCGCGGCTTTGATGACAGCTTCAACGCACCCCATTCCCGCTACACCTATGTAAAGGCGGAGGACATCGAAAAAGTCCCGGAGCTTGAGATACTTGCCGTCTCCGACGAGGCAGGTGTTTATGCTGTAAAGAATCAGAAGAGCCGAATGTTTTTCATATTCGGGCATCCCGAATATGACCGCGATACTCTCGCGCTGGAGTATGAGCGCGACCTTAAAAAGGGTTTGAAGGATGTTCACGTTCCTGTGCACTACTTCCCCGACGATGATCCAACAAAAGAGCCTTTTGTCAGCTGGCGGGCACACGCTCAGCTTATGTATACCAACTGGCTAAACTACTACGTTTATCAAACCACACCCTATGTTATCAACAACATCAACGCAGACCTTGAGGGTGAGGAAAAGAACATATAGCAAAAGCGATGTTGCCTGATTGGCGACATCGCTTTTTATATTAAAGGTATATCTACACGGCACGAAGCCGCAAAAGCGCTCTTAGGAGCAGAAGCGGTGCTTGCCGATGGTCACCAAAAGCGGGCGCGACCATATCCACTTGCTGGTCGCCGTAGACGGATTAAAATAGTATATCGCACCGCCCGACGGGTCAGAACCATTCATAGCGTCCTGAGCCGCACGATAAGCGCTCTCCGCCACAGGCTCATTGAACTGTCCGTCCGTTATGCAGGTGAAAGCGCCGCCCTGATAAATAACTCCGGAAATGGAGTTAGGGAAAGACGGATGCTCAACACGGTTCAACACCACTGCGCCAACGGCAACTTGTCCGTTATACGGCTCACCGCGCGCCTCGGCTGAGATAAGCCGCGCCAGCAGAGCCAGATCGCCGGAGCCTTGGGAGCTGGCGCTGCCCTGCTGCTGCTCGGAAATCCCCATAGCCGCAAGTGTCTGCGTTCCCGCCTTCCCGTCCACGCTCAGTCCATACGCCTGCTGAAACGCCTTGACCGCCTGCTCTGTACCACTGCCGTAAACGCCATCCACCGCGCCGCTGTAAAAGCCTTGATTTTTGAGCGTTTCCTGAATTTTGCTGACCGTCTCTCCGGATGAACCGCGCTTGTAGGAGGCGGCGTCGGCATCGGATGCCATAAATATAAGCGCAATATTCAGCGCAAAAATTATGAGTAAAACAAGGCAAACTTTCTTTCTGCTCATAAAAATACTCCTTCGCAAACCGTTTTGTAATAGTCTACGAAGGAGCATTTGCTATTATGCGGTATCGCGCCGCGGGAATAATTATTTGCTTTGTAATTAGTTGTTCGCTCTGGTCTTAATTTCCTCAGAAATTTTTTCCATGAAATCTTTAATCGTCATAGTTCCCTCGTCGCCACCGGAGCGTGTGCGAACGGAAACCAGCCCTGCTTCCGCCTCCTTGTCGCCGATAACGAGCATATAAGGGATTTTCTGAAGCTGCGCTTCGCGGATCTTATAGCCGATTTTTTCATTGCGATAGTCGCTCTCCACGCGAATTCCCGCGTCAAAAAGCTTTTGGTAGATTTCCTCGGCATATTCCTTGCTGCGGTCTGTAATGGGCATAAGCTTGACCTGAACGGGAGCAAGCCATGTTGGAAAAGCGCCCGCATAATGCTCGGTAATAACGCCGATGAAGCGCTCGATAGAGCCAAAAACAACGCGGTGTATCATAACGGGGCGATGCTTCTCGCCGTCCGCGCCGACATATTCAAGCTCAAAGCGTTCGGGAAGCTGCATATGAAGCTGAATTGTGCCGCACTGCCATGTGCGTCCCAGAGAATCTTCAAGATGGAAGTCAAGCTTCGGACCGTAGAAAGCACCGTCGCCCTCGTTGATAACATAGCTCTTGCCCATCTCGGTGATTGCTTCCTTGAGCGTATTCTGCGCAAACTCCCAATCCTTCTCGTCACCCATGTGGTCATCGGGCATTGTGGAAAGCTCGATTTCATATTTCAGACCAAAGAGCGAATAGACCTCGTCAAAGAGCTTAACAACGCCCTTAATCTCGTCCTTCATCTGATCCCAGGTCATGAAAATGTGCGCATCATCCTGAGTGAAGCAGCGAACGCGGAAAAGACCGTGCAGCGCGCCGGAAAGCTCATGGCGGTGAACAAGACCCAGCTCGCCCACGCGCAGCGGAAGGTCGCGGTAGGAGTGCGGCTCGGATTTGTAAACAAGCATACCGCCGGGGCAGTTCATCGGCTTGATTGCAAAATCCTCCTCGTCGATTTTGGTGGTGTACATATTCTCCTTGTAGTGAAACCAGTGTCCGCTTGTCTCCCAAAGATGGCGGTTCAAAATCATGGGAGTGGACACCTCGACATAGCCGTAGCGCTTGTGAACCTCGCGCCAGTAGTCGATCAGGGTGTTTTTAAGCACCATGCCTTTCGGCAGGAAAAACGGAAAGCCCGGACCCTCGTCGGTAAGCATGAAAAGACCAAGCTCACGACCTATCTTGCGGTGGTCGCGCTTTTTTGCCTCCTCAATACGTGCCAGATACTCCTCCAGCTCTTCCTTTTTGGGGAAGCAGGTGCCGTAGATGCGCTGAAGCATCTTGCGGTTCGAGTCGCCGCGCCAGTACGCGCCGGTGCAGCTTGTAAGCTTGATTGCGTTGCCCTTGATACGTCCGGTGGAGTCCATATGCGGACCTGCGCAAAGGTCTGTAAAGTCGCCCTGCTTGTAAAAGCTGATTGTCTCGCCCTCAGGCAGGTCGTTAATCAGCTCGACCTTGTACGGCTCGTTTTTTACAAGCTCCAGAGCCTCGTCTCTCGGCAGTTCAAAGCGCTCAAGGGGAATTTTCTCCTTGCAGATTTTGCGCATTTCAGCCTCAAGCTGCTCAAGTATCTCGGGAGTGAAAACCGTTTCGCTGTCAACATCGTAGTAGAAGCCGTCGTCAATGGCAGGACCTATGGCAAGCTTTGTGTCGGGATAAAGGCGCTTTATCGCCTGCGCGAGAATATGCGATGTGGTGTGACGATATTTGAGCTTGTATTCGGGGTTTTCAAAGGTGTATTGCTTTTCATCCATTGCTTTCTATCTCCTCAAAAATAAATTCAAAATCAAAAAGCACCCCTGAGAAACTCAGGGGTGCTGAATTAACACGGTTCCACCCTGCTTGCGGAGAAGCTCCGCCGCTTTACTGCGCTATAACGTGCGCGAACGGGAGCGCTTACTGGCTTCGGCGCTCCGGCTCCGGAGCGGTAGTCGTATGCTTCGGCTTCGGAGCGGCTTTCAGCTACTGCCGCTCTCTCTGCACCGCCTTTGCATGACCTTCTCCATCAGTGCCGATAAATTATGATTACGATATTGTATGATATCATCAAGCACGCAGGCTGTCAAGCAATTATTAACGCCGGAAAAAACAGCCGCTCAGACGTTAAAGCGAAACAGCGTAACATCGCCGTCGTGCATAACATATTCCTTGCCCTCGGAGCGGACAAGTCCCTTTTCCTTGGCAGCCGCCATTGAGCCGCAGTTTTTCAGGTCATCAAAGGCAACGATTTCCGCACGGATAAAGCCGCGCTCAAAATCAGTGTGTATCTTTCCTGCCGCTTGAGGCGCCTTAAAGCCCTTTTTAATCGTCCACGCGCGAACCTCATCCGGTCCGCAGGTGAGAAAGGAAATAAGCCCCAGCAGAGAATACGAGCATTTGATAAGGCGTGCAAGACCGCTTTCGGTCATGCCCAGCTCCTCCATAAAAAGAGCCTTGTCCTCCTCGTCAAGCTCGCCTATCTCCTGTTCTACCTTTGCGCAGATGGGAAGCACCTGGCTTCCCTCGCCTTCGGCGAATTTAACAAGCTGCCTGTAATACTCACAGTTTTCAGCGCCGGCGGCAAATCCTGCCTCGTCCATATTCGCGGCATATATAACAGGCTTCAGAGAAAGCAGCTCGCTTTCGCGCACCAGCTCCATCTCCTCCTCGGAGCATTCAAAGCTGCGCGCGCTTTTGCCGCTGTCCAAATGAGCCAGAAGCTTCTCCATGACCTCCGCTTCGTGCAGAAACTTTTTATCTCCGCCCTTGGCGTTCTTTTTCGCCTTTTCAATTCGGCGCTCAACCATTTCCATATCCGCCATTACCAGCTCAAGATTGATGATATCAATATCTCTCAGCGGATCGCAGCCGCCCTCGACATGGATGATGTTATCATCATCAAAGCAGCGGACAACATGGACAATAGCATCTGTCATGCGTATGTTGCTCAAAAACTTATTTCCCAGACCCTCACCCTTGGACGCGCCCTTTACAAGCCCTGCTATATCAACAAATTCAATGACCGCCGGGGTGTACTTTTTCGGATTGTATAGCTGCGCCAGATAATCCAGCCGCTCGTCGGGCACTGCGACCGTTCCCACGTTCGGGTCTATGGTGCAAAACGGATAGTTTGCGCTTTCGGCTCCGGCGTTGGTTATAGCATTAAAAAGTGTGCTCTTACCGACGTTCGGCAGACCTACAATTCCTAGCTTCATTGCTTATCCTCTCAATCATCGCAAGGCGGGAGAAAAGCCCCCGCCCTGCGTTTGTGTTTATTCGTTGCCGTCGGTCTTTCTTTCACCCTCCGGCGTGATTTCACTGCTGACTATCTCAGGCTGAGCATCGTCAAAGCTTGCCGCAGCATCATTGGCTTCGGACTTTTCCGGAAAAACTCCGTTCTCACAGAAGTAGTGGAATACCTCGGCGTCTATGCTCTCATGCTCAAGCAGATATTCCGCAACGCCCTTGACAAGATCGCTGTGCTCGGTGAGAATTGCCTCGCATAGCTTTGCGGCATCGTCAAAGAGCTTTTTGACCTCCTCGTCGATGATGGCGGCTGTTTCCTCGGAGTAGCTCTTGGTAGTGCCAAAATCACGACCGATAAAAATGCTGTGGTCAGAGCTATCAAAGCTGATCGGACCGAGCCTGTCGGAGAAGCCGTATTGCGTAACCATCGAACGGGCAAGATTTGTAGCGTTCTGTATATCGCTTGAAGCACCTGTGGAAATATCGTCCAAAAACAGCTTTTCGGAGATACGTCCGCCAAGGCTTATGACAATTTCCTCAAACAGCTCACTGCGTGAGCGGAAGTCCTCCACATCGTCCTTGGGACGGAAGTAGGTTACTCCTCCGGCAGGACCGCGTGGGATAATCGTAATATAGTGAACAGGGTCGGTATGCTTGAGGAATTTGCCTGTGACCGCGTGACCGGCCTCGTGATAGGCGGTTAGTTTGCGGGCTTTTTCGCTCATGACCTTGCTCTTTTTCTCTGGTCCAAGACGCACCTTGCGAACCGCCTCCTCGATGTCCTCGGAGGTAATAAAGCGTCTGTGGAAGCGAACCGCCAGCAATGCCGCCTCATTAAGCAGGTTTTCAAGGTCAGCACCGGAGAAGCCCGGTGTTCCGCGGGCAATGCTGTTAAGGTCAACATCGTCGCCAAGGGGCTTTCCCTTTGCGTGAACCTTCAAAATCGCCTCACGTCCGCGAATATCGGGCAAACCTACATAGACCTGCCTGTCAAAGCGCCCCGGACGCAGCAGCGCGTTATCGAGAATGTCCGCTCGGTTAGTCGCCGCCATGACGATCACTCCGGCGTTGTTGCCAAAGCCGTCCATTTCAACAAGAAGCTGGTTCAAGGTCTGCTCGCGCTCATCGTGACCTCCGCCAAGACCCGAACCGCGCTGACGACCAACCGCGTCGATTTCGTCAATAAAGATTATAGCGGGCGCTGTCTTTTTCGCCTGCTCGAACAAATCGCGGACACGCGATGCGCCTACGCCGACATAAAGCTCAACGAAGTCAGAGCCGGAGATTGACAAGAACTGAACTCCCGCTTCGCCCGCAACCGCCTTGGCAATAAGGGTTTTACCCGTTCCCGGAGGACCGACGAGAAGCACACCCTTGGGGATGCGCGCACCCATATCGCTGTATGCGGCAGGATTTTTAAGGAAGTCAACAAGCTCCTGAAGCTCTGCCTTTTCCTCGACCGCGCCTGCAACGTCGTCAAACGTGACCTTCTTTTTTTCATCGCTTCCGAAACGAACGCGAGCTTTGCCGAACTTAATCGCTCCGCCGCCGGCTCCGCCGCCCTTGGCGGCGCTCTTCATCATTATATACCAGAACACGCCAAAGAGGATGATAACGCCCAGATACGGCAGCATAGCCACCCACCAGGGAATTTCCTTAGGCGGGTTGTAGTCGTATTCCGTAAGGATGCCGTCCGCCTTCTGCTGCTTTATCAGTTCTCCCAGATCCTCACGGAAATAGGAGACAGAGGCAAGCTCCGTCTTAATGATCGTGCTGTTCTCATACGGCTCGCGCAGCTTCAGCTCAAGCGCCGTACCAACAGTGCCGAAAGACTCGACCTGTTCGTTTTCAAAAAGCTCTATAACCTCGGAATATGAAACCTCCGGGGCAACGCCGTTTTGAGACGTCATAGTAAAAACCGTTGCCAGAAGAATAACGAGTATCAGCACATAAAAGCCGACGTCTCTGGCTTGGTTGCGGTTTTTCTTCAAGCTAAAATCACTTCCTTTGCTTTCGATATGCGTTCACGCGAAGTGCTTCTCCCGCTATGAAGCATTATTCGCCGCCGGTATAAACCTCAGGCTTTAAAACGCCCACGAAGGGCAGATTACGGTATTTTTCAGCATAATCCAGACCATATCCAACAACGAATTCGTCCGGAACCTCAAAGCCGGAGAAATCCGCATGGATATCTGCCTTGCGCCTTGCGGGCTTGTCAAGCAGAGTTACAAGCGTGATAGACGCAGGCTTGCGGTTTTGCAGATAGCCGCGCAGGTAATTGAGGGTAATGCCGCTGTCGAGAATATCCTCAACGATAACCACATGACGACCTGCGATGTCCTCACTGAGGTCTTTCATGATTTTAACAGCGCCGGTAGAGGTTGTGCCGTTGCCGTAGGACGACACCGCCATAAAATCAACAGAACACTTCAGATCGACCTTGCGCACAAGGTCTGACATAAAAACGAAGCTGCCCTTGAGTACACCAACAAAAAGCGGCTCGCTCCCCTTGAACTTCTCCGTAAGCTGCTGACCGATTTCGGTAACTCTTTTGTCCAGTTGCTCCTCGGTGAGCAGCACCTTGAGAATGTCGTTGTTCATTGGTTTATTCTCCCCACAAAATATATAATATAGTTTTCTGTTATCTCTCTTTATGCGGCAGCGGCGTTATTTCTATTTCAAGCACGTCGTCACCCGCCTTTGCCTCGCAGCGCTCCGCGATGCCCAGACCATAAACCGCAATTGCCCCCGCCTCATCATAAAGCACGGGAACAAGGTCTCTTTCCACGCCGTTTAAGCGTTTTTCCGAAAAGAGTTTTTTTAGACTTTTTGTGCAGTCTCTGCCAGCCAGACGGATTTTTTCGCCCTCCCTGCGAGACTCGACAGTTATGTTACCACAGATGTTAGCACTTTTAAAGAAAAAAATGTTAAATGAATTGTGAATTTCGCTGCATTTTTTAATGGGATATGCCTTTAGCTCCAAGCCGACCTCCTCAAGGGTAATAACACTGCCCGGAGCAATGACGCGCGGAGCGATTTTTCTTTTCTCCGCCGCGCCGAAGCGAAGCTCATCATACTCGCGGAAAACGCGCATCCCCGTCACATCGGCGGCGGCATGAGGGTCATCGCCCTCGGCGATAGCCCGAACAGCCTCGATGTGAGCCGCCGAAAGCGAGCCGCCGGCAGCAATCTGCAAAGCGCGCGCCGAAAGCGGGCGCGGCAGAGCCGACAGCGCTTTTGCGTTTATTGCACCGTTTGCGAAATGCTCACGCAAGAAGCCCTCCGCCTGAGTCTTTAAATACTCCTCATCGTCTCGCAGAAGCTCCGCCGTACGAAAAAGGCTCTGCGCCAGATTGGGGTTCTGCTCGCGCAGGCGCGGCAGCACCTCATGACGCAGACGGTTGCGGCTGTAATCGTTTGAAGCATTTGTGGAGTCCTCCACATGAGCAATAGCGTGTTCATCAAGATACGCCAAAACCTCAGCGGTAGTCACGGTGAGCATAGGGCGAATTATTCTCCCCCTAACCGGCGGAATGCCGCATAGCCCGTGCAGTCCGCTTCCGCGAACAAGGTTTAAAAGCATCGTTTCCGCATTGTCGTCCGCTGTGTGAGCTGTGGCAATGCGTAAAGCTCCCGTTTTCTCCGCTGTTTCCTCAAGAAAGCGATATCGAAGCTCCCTAGCCGCCTCCTCAATGCCCATGCCCTGCTCCTCTGCAAAGGCGGCAACATCGCCGCTGCCGGAATAGCAGACAACGCCGCGCTCGGCACAGAAGCTTTCAACAAACTGCCTGTCTCTTTCCGACTCCGCGCCGCGCAGGCAATGGTTAAAATGCGCGCAGTAAAGCTCCAAATCAAGTTCGGGAGCAAGCTCAAGCAAGCGCACAAGCAAATACACGGAATCCTTCCCGCCCGAAACGGCGCAAAGCACCCTGCTGCCCTTCGGCAGCATATTGTATTTTTCCAAAAAGGCTCTATTCATCGTCAGTATGCTTCTTCTCCGCCGAAACATAGCTTGTGTATTCCGGCAGCCACAGCAGCTCGATAGTACCCGTTTCGCCATGACGGTTTTTCAAAACAAGTGCCTCCGCCTCATTGGGATTGGCGCAGTCCTTATCGTAATAGCCTTCGCGGTAAAGACCTATAACAATGTCTGCGTCCTGCTCGATCGCGCCCGATTCACGAAGATCCGAAAGCATTGGGCGCTTATTCGTTCGCGCCTCGTTTGCACGCGATAACTGAGAAAGGCAAACTACCGGAACATTAAGCTCCTTTGCCATGATCTTCAGCATACGAGAGATATCGGAAACCGCCTGCGTGCGGCTCTCTCCGGCATAGCTGTGTCCGCTTCCGGCAGACTGCATCAATTGCAGATAGTCGATGACCACCAAGCCCAGATTGTCCAGACGGCGGCACTGGGAGTTCATCTCCGCCACGGAAAGCGTGGGGTTGTCGTCAATGCGGATGTCCGTCTCGCTGATAACAGACGCAGCCGCGCCAAGGCGCTCCCATTCCGTTTGACTCAGCCTGCCTGTGAGCAGCTTCTGGCTGTCAATAAGGCTCTCTCCCGACAAAAGGCGCGTTGCCAGCTGCTCGCGTGACATTTCCAAAGAGAAAACAGCAACAGTCTTTTTCGTTGCCTTTGCAACGTGCATCGCAATGTTCAGCGCGATACTGGTTTTACCCATACCGGGGCGGGACGCGATCAGCACAAGGTCACCCTTGTTAAGACCGAGGATTTGGTTATCCAAATCAATAAGTCCCGTCGGCAGACCCGTAATGCGAGTGTCATTTGCGGCATTTTCCGCGATCTGGTTGTAAACGTCCTGAATGATGTTGGCGATTTTTTGCAGACCGCCCACCGTGCGCCCCTGACGCAGAGCGTAGATCTTCCGCTCCGCCGCCTCGAGCATGGACTCAGCCTCGCCTGCGCCCTCGGCAACCATGCCGGTAATGTCGTTTCCGACACGCTGCAAGGCGCGTAAAAGCGACTGCTCACGCAGAATGTCGGCATATTTCATTACATTGGCGGCTGTCGGCGTAACCTGCATAAGCTCCATAAGATAGCTTTGCGAGTTATCCTTGGATACGCCGCGCACGCGCATCTGCTCAAGCACTGTAACGGGGTCTATAAGCTGCCCGTAGGCGTACATATAGTATATAGTGTCGAAAACATCACGGTTCAGCTCAAGATAAAAATCCTCCGAGCGAAGCTTATTGAGCACGTCGGCAATGCAGGCGGGATCAATAAGCATAGCTCCTATGACCGCCTGCTCAGCCTGCGCGCTATATGGTGTTTTCATCTCCACTAACTCGTTCATAGCAAATCCTTAGCTCGTTTTTCGCGGCGCTTTGCCGCTTATTTTTCCTCGGTAACAAGAACGTTGATAACGCCGTTTATCTCAAAGCCAAGCTTGCACTTCACCTCGAAGCTGCCGTAGGTCTTGATAGGCTCTGCCTGCACGATTTTGTTTTTATCAATGGTGATATCATGCTGCTTTAAAAGAGCGTCGCTGATCTCCTTGGAGGTAACCGAGCCGAAAAGCTTTCCGCCCTCACCCGCCTTGGCGGGGATTTTAACAACGAGGCTCTCAAGCTTCTTTGCGTTTTCCTGTGCCGCCGCCTTATCCTTGGCAAGCTGCGCCTGACGCGCCTTTTCTTTAAGCTTCATGGCGTTGAGAGTATCCGCCGTTGCCTCAACCGCGAGCTTTCTCGGCAGCAGGTAGTTTCTTGCGTAGCCGTCGGAAACCTCCTTCAGCTCGTCTTTTTTGCCCTGTCCTCTAACATCTGTTAGGAATACGACCTTCATAGTGCTTCCTCGCTTTCTTTTTGGTGATAGGTTATTGTAGCACATTTTGAGCGCGGCGCACAAGCCCGCGCTGTGCCGCTATTCATCTAAATACTTATCAATGGCAGCGAAAAGCAGATTGACCGCGTCTCGCAGCTCGATATTATCCATTTGCAGCCCGGCTGCCGACTTGTTTCCCCCGCCGCCAAGATCCTCAAGCAAAACCTGAACATTGATGTCACCTATAGAGCGCGCCGAGACGATG
>SAMEA3663207__coassemble_539_pt1 | contig 11683 bp, 12 predicted proteins | sample SAMEA3663207__metabat2_high_PE_010 | metagenome-assembled genome bin SAMEA3663207 (sample SAMEA3663207) | pig gut metagenome | biome: pig gut; feature: pig-associated habitat; material: faeces | place: China | collected 2013 | reverse complement strand
GGACGCGACTTTGAGTTTATTAAGTCCGCGCTAATACCGGGCGGCTCTCATGACGCTGAGCATATTGCAAAAGCCGCTCTATCGGGCGAGGCTCTTGCACCCATGTATTCCGGAACCGCCTACGAAAAAGCGGCGGAGCTGGGCGACGAGGCGGCAAGAGGCGGCAGGCTTACCGAGTTTGAGCTTTGCTGCGAAAAGGTTGAAAGCAGCTTTTTTGACAAGGCAAAATATGCCAGCTTCGGTGCGGAAGCGGTCATCGCCTATTTCGGCGCGCTGGAAAGCGAGATTACAGCCGCCAGAATGATCCTAACGTGCAAGCTTGCGGGCGTAAGCCCGGAGCTGGTGCGGGAAAGGCTGTGTGACTGATATGCTAAAAATCGGAGTAATTGGCGGCAGAGAAACCGTTATGGGCTTCAAAGCTCTGGGACTGGATGCTTTTCCGGTGACAGACGTTGCGCACGCGCGCGAGGTTTTCGGCAACCTCACCAGAGCGGAGGAGCAGGAATACGCTATCATCTATATTGAGGAGGGCTACGCGCAGGCACTCTCAGCTGAAATTGATAAATTCAAGGACAGTCCCACACCGGCGATAATTCTTATCCCCGGCAGGGACGGCTCGCTTGGACTGGGGCAGTCCGCCCTTAAAGCCGCTGTTGAGCGCGCGGTGGGCAGCGACATTTTGTAATTTGTTCGCCGCCGCAAGCGGCAACCTAATTTCCGATGTGAGCCTGCAAAACGGCTCCTTTGGAGGAGGAAGAATGGGGACGCGGCTCAAAAGAGCTTGCCGGCAGGCATCCTCAAGCCGGAGATGACCCATTCTGACGAAAGGAAGGTATGTAAATGAGCGGAATAGTAACAAAGGTGTCCGGACCTCTGGTCGTAGCTGAGGGACTTGAGGACGCAAATGTATCAGACGTTGTCCGCGTTGGCAATCAGCGCCTTATCGGCGAAATACTGAACATGACAGGCGACAGCGCCTCTATCCAGGTCTATGAGGAGACTTCGGGGCTTGGACCTGGTGCCGTTGTTGAGACTACGGGTCATCCTCTTTCAGTGGAACTGGGACCTGGAATGCTCAACGGTATTTATGACGGCATCCAGCGCCCGCTTACCGAGATCCGCGAAATGACGGGACACACCATCGCCAGAGGCGTTGATGTTCCGGCGCTTAACCGCGAAAAGCTGTGGGAGTTTGTGCCCACGGTCGAGCAGGGGGCGCAGGTAATAGCCGGCGATGTTATCGGCACTGTGCAGGAGACAACGGCGATACTCCACAAAATCATGGTTCCTGTCGGAATTTCCGGCACGGTCGTTTCCATTCAGGCGGGCAGCTATACCGTTGAGGATACGGTATGTCTCGTTAAAGACGAAAAGGGCGAAAGCCACAAGCTTACGCTTATGCAAAAGTGGCCGGTTCGTGTTAACCGTCCCTATGTTAAAAAATACGTTCCCGATAAGCCGCTCAATTCCGGTCAGCGCGTTATCGACACGCTTTTCCCGCTTGCAAAGGGCGGCACGGCGGCAGTTCCGGGACCTTTCGGCAGCGGCAAAACCGTTGTTCAGCACCAGCTTGCAAAGTGGTCTGACGTGGATGTGGTTATATACATCGGCTGCGGCGAGCGCGGCAACGAAATGACCGACGTTCTCATGGAGTTCCCCGAACTTAAAGACCCCCGCAACGGCGAGCCTCTTATGAAGCGAACCGTTCTTATCGCAAATACCTCCGATATGCCTGTTGCCGCGCGTGAGGCTTCCATCTATACCGGCATAACCATTGCCGAATATTTCCGCGACATGGGCTATGACGTTGCCGTTATCGCCGACTCTACCTCCCGCTGGGCGGAGGCTCTGCGTGAGATGAGCGGACGCCTTGAAGAAATGCCCGGTGAGGAGGGCTATCCGGCATACCTTGCCTCCCGTCTGGCTCAGTTCTATGAGCGCGCAGGCGTTGTTGAATGCCTCGGCGCTGACGAGCGCAAGGGCAGCCTTACCGCTATCGGCGCTGTATCGCCTCCGGGCGGCGATACCTCTGAGCCTGTTTCGCAGGCAACAATGCGTATCGTTAAGGTTTTCTGGGGACTTGACTCCAGCCTTGCATATGCCCGTCACTTCCCCGCTATAAACTGGCTTACCAGCTATTCGCTGTATACCGACGGACTCAAATCTTGGTTTGACAGTGAGCTTGGCGTTGAGTTTATGCAGCACCGCGAGCAGGCGCTGAGCATTCTCCAGGAGGAGTCCAATCTCCAGGAGATCGTTAAGCTCGTCGGTCAGGACGCTCTTTCTGTTGACGACAGACTCACTCTTGAGACTGCGAAGATGATAAGAGAGGACTTCCTTCAGCAGAACGCTTTCGTCGATGTTGACAGCTACTCCTCATATGAAAGACAGGAGATGCTGCTTGCCATCATCCTTGAATACGACAAGCTTTGCAGAGATGCCGTTAAGCAGGGAGCTGAGCTGAGCGAGCTTTTTGCCATTCCCGCGCGTGAGCAGATAGGACGCGCAAAGAGCGTTCCCGCCGACGAATACACCAAGGTATACGCACAGATACGCGAGAACATGAAAGACCAGATTGCCGATACTATTTCGGGAGGTGCTCAGTATTGATCAGAGAATATAAAACTATTCGTGAGGTTGCCAGCCCTCTTATGATGGTCAAGCAGGTCGAGGGCGTAACCTACGACGAGCTGGCGGAAATAGAGCTTCCCAACGGCGAGACACGCCGCTGCAAGGTGCTTGAGGTAGACGGCGATACCGCTGTTGTTCAGCTTTTTGAATCCGCCGCCGGCATCAACCTCAAGGAGAGCAAGGTTCGCTTTTTGGGTCACACCCTTCAGCTTGCCGTTTCCGAGGATATGCTCGGGCGCGTTTTCGATGGCATGGGCAAGCCCATTGACGGCGGTCCGGACATTCTTGCCGAGGCACATCTTGACATTAACGGTCTGCCGATGAACCCTGCTGCCCGAGACTACCCCAACGAATTCATCCAGACCGGCGTTTCAACAATCGACGGTCTTAACACCCTTGTCCGCGGTCAGAAGCTGCCGATATTCTCCGGCTCCGGTCTGCCGCACGCGGCTTTGGCGGCGCAGATTGCCCGTCAGGCACGAGTTTTGGACGACAGCTCAAACTTCGCCGTTGTTTTTGCCGCTATCGGCATCACCTTCGAGGAGTCTGAATACTTCGTACAGGAGTTCCGCCGCACAGGCGCTATTGACAGAACCGTTCTTTTCACAAACCTCGCCAACGACCCGGCAGTTGAGCGTATCGCAACGCCGCGCATGGCGCTTACCGCCGCTGAGTATCTGGCGTTTGAAAAGGATATGCACGTTCTTGTAATCCTTACGGACATTACCAACTATGCCGAGGCTCTGCGTGAGATTTCGGCTGCGAAGAAGGAAGTTCCCGGACGCCGTGGCTACCCCGGCTACCTCTACACCGACCTTGCAACGATGTATGAGCGCGCAGGACGCCGCATAGGCAAGAAAGGCTCTATCACTATGATACCCATTCTCACCATGCCCGAGGACGACAAGACCCACCCCATTCCCGACCTTACCGGCTACATTACCGAGGGTCAGATAATCCTCTCCCGCGAGCTTTACCGCAAGGGTATTGTTCCCCCTGTTGACGTTCTGCCCAGCCTTTCCCGCTTGAAGGATAAGGGCGTTGGTCCCGGCAAGACCCGTGAGGATCACGCGGGAACCATGAACCAGCTTTTTGCCGCCTATGCAAAGGGCAAGGAGGCAAAGGAGTTGATGACCATTCTCGGCGAAGCGGCGCTGACCGATATCGACAAGCTCTATGCAAAGTTTGCAGAGGAGTTTGAAAAGCAGTACGTCAGCCAGGGCAATGAGACTAACCGCAGCATTGAGGAAACGCTTGACCTCGGCTGGGAGCTGCTTAGCATCCTGCCCAAGGCGGAGCTTAAGCGCATAAAGACCGAGCACATCGAAAAGTACCTGCCGAAGAAGTAGGACGCTTTTGTCCAAACGAGGTGATACCAAATGCCAAAAAGCACAATCACACCCACCAGAATGGTGCTTAACCAGCAAAAGGCAAGGCTTAAAACCGCCACCCGCGGTCACAAGCTGCTCAAGGACAAGCGCGATGAGCTGATGCGTCAGTTTATGGAGGTCGTTCGCCGTAACCGTGAGCTGCGCACAAAGGTTGAGGAGGGCTTGACCGAGGCTTTCTCGGCGCTGGGCGTTGCTTCCGCCATCATGTCGCCGGATATGCTCGAACAGGCGATCCTATGCCCGCGCCAAAGCGTTGAGCTGGGCATAAGTTTTAAAAACGTCATGAGCGTCAATGTACCGGTGTATGATTTCAAGACCAAAACAGCCGACGCGGGAGACATTTACCCCTACGGCTTTGCGCAGACCTCCGGCGAGCTGGACGATGCGCTCGGCAAGCTATCTGCTGTTTTTGCCGATATGCTGGAGCTTGCGGAGGTTGAAAAATCAATGCAGCTTATGGCGCAGGAGATTGAAAAGACCCGCCGCCGCGTTAACGCGCTGGAATTTGTTATGATACCCGAGTGTCAGGAGAACATAAGATATATCTCCATGAAGCTTGAGGAGAACGACCGCTCGTCCAAAGTGCGCCTTATGAAGGTGAAGGATATGATCCTTAAGGAGTCTCTGGAGGAGAAACAGGCCGAAAGAGCCGCAAGAGCTACCCGCTCCAAGTAAGGCTCAGTGTCAGGTATAAAGGCGGCTGTACCGTCCTTTTACCGCTTCTGCGATGGCTTTAAAAATGAACAGGCGGTTTCCCATGGAATTAGATGGGAAACCGCCTGTTTGTATCTTGCCACAATTGAAAAATCCGTGGTACAATTACTCGGCATGTAATGATGAATAATATATGTATTGACAATCGATATATTCCTCTGGCGTAATAGAACCATATGCTTTTGGAAAAAGCCCACATCTTTGACTATTATGCGCCTCCAAACAAAGGATTTAATTAATAATGCACCAAAGCCCTGTAACTAGTTTACAGGGCTTTGAATATTATATAGACGGAAAGCTCCTTAAAAAAACATAACGAAGGGTGTGGCTGTTTTGTCAGCGAAAACAAGCTTAAATACAATAAAGCCCGGTGAGCACGCGATAGTCAGCGAGCTGATTTCAACAGGGAATATGCGTCGCCGCCTGCTGGATATAGGACTCATAGAAAACACCGAGATCGAGTGCGTCGGAAGAAGCCCGCTCGGCGATCCCTCCGCGTTTCTCATTCGAGGGGCGGTGATAGCCATCCGTTCCGAAGACTGCAAGAATATATTGATCAACGCATAGTGGATTGGAGGAAAGCAGATGGGTCAAACGCAAGCTTCGCCGGGGGCTTCGGCCGTTTATGCACAAACGATCATTAAGAAGAAAGCGCCGTCAGATAAGGTCGTGGCGCTGGCGGGCAATCCAAACGTCGGCAAAAGCACAGTTTTCAACGCCCTGACGGGCATGAAGCAGCATACCGGCAACTGGCCGGGAAAAACGGTGGGCTGCGCGCAGGGCTATTATGAAACTCGTACACAATCATATGTAATGGTGGACATCCCGGGTACCTATTCTCTTATGGCAAACTCCGTTGAGGAGGAGGTCGCGCGAAATTTCGTTTGCTTCGGCGAACCGGACGCGGTGGTGGTAGTTTGCGACGCTACCTGTCTTGAACGGAATTTAAACCTTGTTTTGCAGACGATTGAAGTATCAGAAAGGGTGGTAGTGTGCGTTAACCTTATGGATGAGGCCAAGCGTAAAGGAATCAGAGTTGACTTGGCACTGCTGTCAAAGCGTTTGGGTGTTCCCGTGGTGGGGACTGTTGCAAGAAAAAAGAGAAGCCTGCAGGCTTTGAGTGCTGTGTTGGATAAAACGACATCGGGAGATTATGCCTCCTCGCCGCTCAAGGTGGTTTACCCTGATTGCGTTGAATTTGCAATTTCAATTCTTGAGCCCTTTGTCGAGGCGAAATGTGGGAGCGAGATAAACAGCCGTTGGCTGAGCTTAAGATTGCTTGAACAGGACGAGGGGATGATCAGACATGCGGAAAGCTATCTGGGCTTTGAGCTGCTCTCAGATGAAATGCTTTCAATGGCGGTCGATTGCGCAATGCGAAGGCTAGGCGAGGAGCGGATAGATACCGAAAAGCTCAAAGACCTTATAGTATCGACATTGGTAAAAGAGGCAGAGGAGATAAGCAAGGACGCGGTGGCGTACAGCGACCTGAAGTATTCCGCGTCTGACCGCCGATTGGATAAGGTGCTGACGAGCAGGCTCACCGGCTATCCTATAATGCTGGCGCTGCTGGCACTGATTTTCTGGCTTACGATAACGGGGGCAAACTATCCCTCGCAGTTGCTTTCAGACGGACTGTTTTGGATACAGGACAAATTGACGCAGCTTTTCGATTATCTGCAAGCTCCCGATTGGCTGCATGGCGCGCTGGTGCTGGGGGTCTACCGCGTGATGGCGTGGGTGATATCCGTAATGCTGCCGCCGATGGCGATTTTCTTTCCGCTGTTCACACTGCTTGAGGACGCAGGCTACCTGCCGCGTGTAGCCTATAATCTTGACAGACCCTTTAAGCGCTGCAATGCCTGCGGCAAGCAGGCACTGTGTATGTGTATGGGCTTTGGCTGCAACGCCGTTGGGGTCACCGGCTGCCGCATTATAGACTCGCCGCGTGAGCGTATGCTTGCAGTTTTGACAAACAGCTTTGTTCCCTGCAACGGACGGTTTCCGACCTTGATTGCAATTTTGTCCATGTTCATTATAGGCGGCGCGGCGGGAGCGGCTTCCTCGCTTGCATCGGCAGTTCTGCTTACGCTGATTATCGTTTTCGCCATAGCGATGACTTTTTGGATAACAAAGCTGCTGTCCAATACGATACTAAAGGGCGTGCCTTCGTCGTTTACGCTTGAGCTGCCGCCGTATAGAGTGCCGCAGATAGGCAAGGTGATTGTTCGCTCGATATTCGACCGCACGCTTTTCGTGCTGGGTAGAGCCGTTGCCGTTGCCGCGCCCGCGGGATTGATTATTTGGCTGCTGTCAAACATAATGATAGGCGATGTGAGTATTTTGAGCCGCTGCGCCGCTTTCCTCGACCCCTTTGCGCGGCTGATGGGGCTTGACGGCGTAATTCTGATTGCTTTTATCCTCGGCTTTCCTGCAAACGAGATCGTTGTTCCAATCATAATAATGGCGTACATGGCGCAGGGGAGCATTTTGGAGCTTGAAAGCTTGGCGGAAATGCGGCAGCTTTTCGTTTCCAACGGCTGGACGATAACGACGGCTCTTTGCACAATGCTGTTCATGGTGCTGCATTGGCCTTGCTCAACAACGCTTTTGACTATTAGAAAGGAAACCGGAAGCTGGAAATGGACTGCTCTGGCAGCGGCAATTCCGACTGTTACAGGGATTGCTGCCTGTATGCTGCTAAATCTATCGGCGTGTATTTTCACATAGCGTGAGCGCTGAAAAAGGCGCTCGGCAGACAAAATCAAACTGAAAACGCGGGAGAGACTTATGCCCCTCCCGCAATTTTTGATGCGCACTTTTAGCATTGACCCCTGCATACCTGCCGGTCTGTGCGGCTTTAGATGCCAAAGACGATACAGGGGTGTGAACTATATCATCACCGTTGATAATACTGCCGGCGTCCAAAAGTGTGTTCGTGCGATGAGCGTTGACGGCAGAATGATTGAGGGCAATACTATTCCTATTCCGAGCGGCGTGAAGGAATGCAGCGTAAAAGTCGTGATGGGCTAGCGAAAAGAAGAAAAGCGGCAGCGTTTTTAAACGCTGCCGCTTTTAAGACTCCTATTTAGTATTTGAGAAAACTCCGTATAAGCTTAGAGCGGAGAAAAACATTGATATTAATGGACGCTTCGATGTATGTTGAGGCGTCCTTTTTCTTGACAAGCTCCGCGGCTGTGTTAGAATGGGATTATCTTTTTTGATGGAGCAATGCAATGGATTACAAACAGAAAGCAATTGATCATTTTTCGCGTGACAGATTCTCGATTGAGACAACGGGCGTAAAAATTGAAAAGGTTGAGGAAAACTACTGCCTTTGCAGCCTCGCAATTGAGGACAAGCACCTAAACGCCAATGATTTCGTCATGGGCGGAGCGATTTTTACGCTGGCAGATTACGCTTTCGGCGTAGCGGCGAACAGCCCCGAGGAAAACTGTGTTACGCTCAGCTCTACAATGAACTTCATGCGCCCTACCAAGGGACCTGTTCTCTATGCGGAGGCAAGGTGCGTAAAAAATGGAAGGACCATAGCATTTTTTGATGTTACCGTCACCGAGCCCGACGGCAAGATGATTGCAAGCGCGCAGATAAGCGGCTTTCGCGCGGCAAAGTAATTGCGCGGATATAACGCGAAGCTTTGCCGAAACGCTTAAGAGAGAATAAAGAGCAATTAAAAGAGACAGCGCTTTTGCGCTGTCTCTTTTAGGTGTTATGAGAGCAAAACCTCGTCGGTTTCCTCTTGAACACCTGCGACCTCGGCAAATTTTTGCAGTAGGTCGGTTTTTGTAAGCTTTTTCTTCTCCTCTCCAGAGATATCGAGGATTATCCTGCCGTTATTCATCATGATCAGGCGGTTGCCGTGGCGAATAGCGTCAGTCATGTTATGCGTGATCATCATAGCTGTCAGATGGTTTTCCTCAACCACTTTGTCGGATAGCTCAAGCACCTTTGCCGCCGTTGTGGGGTCGAGTGCGGCGGTGTGCTCATCCAAAAGCAGAAGCTTTGGCTTTTGCAGCGTTGCCATGAGCAGAGTAAGCGCTTGGCGCTGTCCGCCGGAGAGAAGCCCGACTTTGCTCGTCATGCGGTCCTCAAGTCCCAGACCGAGAGCTTTCAGCTCCTCATAATAACGCGCACGCTCGGCTTTGGTAACGCCCCAGCGCAGCCCGCGGCTGCGACCGCGGCGGTAGGCAAGAGCAAGGTTTTCCTCAATGCCCATTGTTGCGGCAGTTCCCATCATCGGGTCTTGAAAAACTCTGCCGATATAGCGGGCGCGCTTGTGTTCGGGCAGGGCGGTTACATCCACACCGCCTATTGAGATGCTGCCGCCGTCTACCGGCCAAACGCCTGCAACGGCGTTTAAAAGCGTCGATTTGCCCGCGCCGTTGCCGCCGATAACGGTTACGAAGTCGCCCTCGTTAAGATGCAGGCTGACATTTGTCAGCGCGTGCTTTTCGTTAATTGTTCCGGCATTAAAGGTTTTGGAAATTCCACATATATCAAGCATTACTTGTGCCTCCTTTCTTACCTGCCCTGCTAAAGGAATTCTTTGATTTGTCCTTTAAATAAGGCACAGACAGAAAGATTGTTACGATCACGGCGGTGAGCAGCTTGAGCAGGTCGGTGGGCATTTTAAGCCACATAACAAAGCCGACCACGAGATAGTATATAACGCCACCCAGCACTACGAAAATTAGCGAAATGGCAAAGTTCATATGCTTGCGGAAAATCGCGTTGCCGAGCACATCGCCGATGATAACGGCGGCAAGACCGATAACGATAGCACCCTGACCCATTTTTATATCCGCAAAGCCCTGATACTGCGACATAAGACCGCCGGAGAGGGCAACAAGTCCATTGGATATGCAAAGAGCCAGAACCTTCATTGAGCTTATGTTTATTCCAAGCGCGCCGGCCATGTGTGGATTGCTGCCTGTAGCGCGGATGGCGCTGCCCTGTTCAGTGCCGAAGTACCAATAGAGAACGATTATGAGTATCGCCACAATTACCAGCACCGTGGCGATGGCGGGGGCGACATGACGCAGCGAGACGATAAGCTGATACTTATCAACATTGACCGCTTTGTTCGCTCCGCTGAGTATCATAAGATTGACAGACCACAGTGAAATCTGCGTTAGTATTCCCGCTAGAATGCCGGGTATGCCTAAAAGAGTGTGCAAAAGCCCTGTTATCAGTCCCGTTGCAAGACCCGCGATAGTGGCTATTGCAAGCGCCAAGGGCGCCGGAGTACCGGCGAGAATAAGAACAACGGTAACGGCCCCGCCGGTGGCAAACGAGCCGTCGACGGTTAGGTCGGCGAAGTCAAGCAGGCGATATGTGATGAATACGCCCAGTGCCATTATGCCCCATATCATACCTTGTGCAATGTTGCCGGGAAGCGCGTTTAGCAGGGCTGTGGGATTTAGCGATGCTAAGTAAGCCATTATGTCCATAGTTTTGTCCTTTCTTCTTTGCCGTTACTTCGAGGCATGGCGATACCGCCCTTGAGGGGCGGTATCGCTTGCGATAGTCTTATTGTTCGATGGCAACAGCGTCTGCGGGAGGCTCAATGCCAAGGGAAGTGCAGATATCAGCGTTGTATTTCTTCGTTACCTGAGGAGCGAAGCGAATGTCCATCTCAGCGGGGTCAGCGCCGTTTACAAGGACTTCATAAGCCATTTCGGCAGTGACGACGCCCAGGTCGTAGTAGCTTATTGAGAGTGTCGCAACGCCGCAGCCAGCACAAGTGCCCTCCTCGCCTGTGACAACGGGAACTCCTGCGGGGATGCAGACATTACCGATGAGCGAAGCGTTGGAAGCAGCGGTGTTATCGGTGGGAACATAGATCAAATCGCATTCGCTTACAGCAGCGGTGGCGACGGACTGAATGTCGTTGGAGTCGGAGAAGGTGTAGTTCTTGCAGGTGTAGCCAAGCTCGGTGAGGCTGGCTGTGATGACATCAGACTGATACTGGGAGTTAGGCTCGGCGGAGCAGTAGAGGATACCTATGGTCTTGGCATCGGGGAACAATTCCTTGATGAGCGCTGCCTGCTCGTCGAGAGGAGCAAGGTCAGAGGTGCCGGAAACATTGATGCCGGTAGCGCCGGTCCAGTCGGAAACGCCCATCGCGGTGGCGTAGTCGGTGACGGAGGTGCCGAGAACAGGGATGGTGTTGGTTGCTGCCATAGCAGCCTGCAAAGCGGGAGTTGCGTTTGCCAAGATTAGGTCAACATCAGAGGAGACGAACTGGTTGCATATGGTAGCGCAGGTAGTAGGCTCGCCGGCGGCGTTCTGAAGATCAAATACTACGCTGTCGCCGTTTGCTTCAACAAGCTCGGTGAGCTTATCGCAGAAGCCCTGTGTAGCGGAGTCAAGTGCAACGTGCTTCATGAGCTGGCAGATGCCGACTGTATAGGTGGTTCCGCTTGCCTCGACAGGTGTGTCGGTAGACTCGGGAGCGGGAGACTCTGCGGGAGAGCCTCCGCAGGCTGCAAGAGACATTACCAGCAGCAGCGTAAGCATTAAGGCGGTAATTTTCTTTTTCATGATCATTTCTCCTTCGTTTTTCATTTGATTGCGATTGCTGTGTATAATAAAACGACCCGCCTAGCAGACGAGCCGTTTATATCTGAGAAAGATGTATTTGAAATGGCTTTTTCGTTCTGTTTAGGCTTTGCTATTTTGTTTTACTCGTAAAAAAGTAAAAAAAGGCAAAGCTAAATCGACCCTCGCTGCTGCGAGCGCCATTGAAAACGATGTTTGCAGAGCTGGTGTTGCTGCCCATATCGAGGGTCTCCCTTCTGTAAAGCTTTATCTTGGGTCAAAGTATAGCGCTTTGAAGCGATAAAGTCAACCGTGCATTTCCACAAAACACTGACAAACTTTGCGCTAAATTATGCGATTATTACGAAATACCGGCGCGAGCATGG
>SAMEA3663207__coassemble_537_pt1 | contig 11697 bp, 9 predicted proteins | sample SAMEA3663207__metabat2_high_PE_010 | metagenome-assembled genome bin SAMEA3663207 (sample SAMEA3663207) | pig gut metagenome | biome: pig gut; feature: pig-associated habitat; material: faeces | place: China | collected 2013 | reverse complement strand
GCTGCGGGCGGGGCTTGACGCGGTGGCTGACCTGTCGCTTTATAAGGGCAGGGAGCTTGATGAGGACGAGTTTTCGCAGCTTTCCTCAGCCGCTGCGCTAAGTGCCTGCAAGGAGCGGGCACTGCGGCTTATCGGCATGAGACCAATGTCCTGCAAGGAGCTTTTCGATAAGCTTACCGAAAAGGGAGAAAGCCCCGAAAACGCCGAAACAGCCGTTTCATGGCTGCTTGAAATGCATTACATGGACGACGAGCAGTATGCCGGCATGGTGGTTCGGCACTACGCCGCCAAGGGCTACGGCGTGCAGCGCATAAAAAACGAGCTATACCGCAGGGGCGTGCCGAAAAAGTATTGGGAAAGCGCGCTTGAGGAAATGCCCGAAACAGAAGACACCGTGTATAAGCTCCTTTGCCGAAAGCTGAGAAGCGACGCGCCCGATAAGGCGGAACTAAAGCGCGCGGCGGACTCTCTCTTTCGCAGAGGTTACTCATGGGACGAAATAAAATCGGCAATAAACCGATTTCAGGACGAACACTATACGGACTGAGCTTAATAATTTCAGGGCTTAGCCCGTTTTAGGAGGAAACATGGCAAAAAACAAAGTGGCGCTCATATCGCTGGGCTGTCCTAAAAACCTGGTAAACAGCGAGCAGATGCTTTATCAGCTTTGCGACGCGGGCATGGAGATCGTGCCCGAGCCGGAGTTGGCGGACGCTGTTGTTATCAATACCTGCGGCTTCATCGAGGCGGCAAAAAGCGAAGCGATTGACGCGATAATACAAATGGGTGAGCTGAAAAAAGCCGGTAAGCTGAAAAGCATCATTGTTACCGGCTGCCTCAGCCAGCGCTATCAAAAAGAAATATTGACCGAGCTGCCGGAGATAGACTCTGTTTTGGGAACCGGCAGCTATGACGATATTGTTGATGCCGTTGCGGGAGCGCTGAAGGGAAAGCCTGTTACTCGCTTCGGCGATATTGATGCGCCCGTCAGCGAAACGGGACGCATAGTGTCTACAGGACCGGGCTGGGCCTATCTTCGCATTGCCGAGGGCTGCTCCAACCGCTGTGCCTTCTGCGTTATTCCCTCGATACGCGGCAAATACCGCAGCAGGGGAATGGACGAGATAATAGACGAGGCGAAGGCTCTTGCCCAGACCGGCGTTAAGGAGCTTATAGTAGTTGCGCAGGATATCACGCGCTACGGCATCGACCTTTACGGCAAGCGCTCGCTGCCGGAGCTTTTACATAAGCTCTGCGCGATTAAAGGCATCCGCTGGATAAGGCTGCACTACCTCTATCCCGACCAGTTTGACGATGAGCTTATCGAAACCATTGCCTGCGAGAAGAAAATTCTTAAATATCTCGATATCCCCATTCAGCACATTAACAACAACATCTTAAAACGCATGAACCGCCGCGGTACGGGCGAGGATATCCGCGCTCTCTTTAAAAAGCTGCGCGAGCGTATTCCGAATTTGGTTCTCCGCACCAGCCTTATCGTGGGTCTGCCCGGCGAGGGCGAGGACGAGTTTGACGAGCTTTGCGGCTTCCTGCGCGAAACAAAGATCGAACGCGCCGGTGTTTTTGCTTTCTCACCGGAGGAGGGGACTCCCGCCGCGGAAATGACTGATCGCTGCGATGAGGACGAGGCAAAGCGCCGCCAGGAGATCGTCATGGACATTCAGGCGGAGATTATGGATGAGTGGAGCCGCTCTATAGAGGGCAAAACCATCACCGTTCTCTGCGAGGGCTATGACGATGAAACGGGCTTGCAGTTCGGCAGAAGCTGGGCGGATTCCCCCGATATTGACGGCATAGTATTCTTCTCCGGCGAGTGTCCGGCGGGCGATATTGCCCATGTAGTCATCGACGAAACCGCCGACGGCGAGTGGTACGGCAGACAGGTGCTGCACGAAATCTAAGTATAATACGGCGCGGGCGCTTCGTCCGCCGCCTCAGCGAAAGGACTTGGCTCTTATGACTACTGCAAGTAAGATTACAATGGCGCGCATTTTTATGATTCCCTTTTTTATACTTGCCGCGTTGCTTGATTTTAAGGGGCATGAATATGTGGCTCTCGCCATCTTCATAATCGCCTCCGCAACGGACAGTCTGGACGGCTATATAGCAAGGCATTACAACCAGATTTCCGATTTCGGCAAGTTTGCGGACCCTCTGGCGGACAAGCTTCTAGTGACCGCCGCGCTGCTCATATTTGTAGAGCGCGGTCAAATGTCCTCGTGGGCGTGCTTTATCGTGATAGCGCGAGAATTTGCCGTTTCCGGGCTTCGCCTTGTTGCCGCTGAAAACGGCACGGTCATTGCGGCAGCCATGTCCGGCAAGATCAAAACAGCCTCCTCTATCGTTTGCTGCTGCCTTATGTTTCTGCCCTTCCATGACTATGCCCTGCTTTCATGGCTGACGGTCGATATGCTCTGCTCCGCCGTTATCGTTATCACCACCGTTTATTCCGGCGCTGAATACTTCGTCGTTAACGGCAAGGCGCTGGACTTGAAAAAATAACAGCTCGTATAAGCTTGCCGCCCTTCGCGGAACACTAAACAGAGCATCCTTTTTAACTTAATGTGTTGGTTTTAAGTATTTGGAAAACCGAACGCTGAAATGACGAAAAGACTTCGCCGGTTCAAGGCGAAGTCTTTTCAATAATCAGAGAAATCGGAATTTGTAATTTTTGGTTATTCTGCCGTAAAATTAATGCCTGCCTTTTTCGCTTGACTACACAATTCTTTTGTTTGTAACTTATACTGCTTACCATCTTTTATGAAATGCGTTCCGCATTGTCTGAACTCAAAACTGACATTCTTTCGTACACACTGCTCTCGAATATCCAAAACCCAGTCATAATCAAGGGGTCTTGCGCAGTAATCGGATTCACCGCCAACCACTACAAGTTCAATATCATCAAGATAGCTTTCCATGTCAATTCTTTCGAGTAAGGGCTGTGCAGTAATGTATTTATGCTTTATCGGCAATGACTGAAATACAGAGAGTTTTTTATCAGCATTTTTCTGATTTTCAACCGTGCAGCACACAACGACATTTTCGTATCCGTCATTCCAATCATTGGGAACACACTGAACGAACCGTTCAATTCGTTTTGTGAGAAACAGAAAAGTGCAATCCTGCCGTTCTTTTATCATAGACCAGCATTCTGCGCGCCATGTATCTGCTTCCTCAATTAAAAAATCCGTAGAGAAGCAAAGATAAACCGTTCCGGCTTTCATCTTATAGTCGCCGTTTTTCAGTCGCTCAATTGGCTTATAAAAGTCTTTCGTTTTCACAATCTCGTTTGTGTTGACGTGTCTTTTTGCATCGCCTTTATGTATATAGCAATGCAGACACCCGTCACTGCACTTTTTACATCCACGCCAAGGATTCCACATAGCCATAATAAGTACCTCAATAAATACCGATTTATGGAGTTACCATACCATACCGTGGAACTATGTGCAACAATGCTTGTTGGTGAAATCGCCGGAGCTTAGTTCACCAACATTTCAAGTTAATTGGGACAACAACGCCGAGCGCTTGACACGGTGGGCGGCGCATGATAATATACTAAAGTATAAAACTTGACCGCGGAGAGAAAGTCTCCTGCGGCGAGCACAGGCTGTGAAAGAGAAAAGTAGCCGCGCACTGCGCAACAGAGATACGCCGCCACAGGGCTGAAAGCGGCGTTTGCGTCCAAGACGGGTGAAATGCGCTCCGGAGCCGCGGAGAGAGGAAATGCTCTCCCGTTTGACCGCGTTAAGGTTTGCGCCGATGCCAGTCAGCAAAGTGATAAACGAGAGTGGAACCGCGAATTATCGCCTCTCATGGGTAAGACCCATGAGAGGCGTTTTACAATTTCTGCAAGTACAAGGAGGTACAAAATGTTCAACGACCTGCGCGAAACAATAAACGCATATAAGTCGCGCGACCCCGCCGCGCGCTCAAGCTTTGAAATTTTGATGCTTTATCCCGGAATTAAGGCAACCATATCGCATAAGCGTGCAAACTGGTTTTACCGCCACGATATGAAGTTTATAGCGCGCTGGATATCGCAGCGCTCGCGCAAAAAGACGGGAATTGAAATCCACCCCGGCGCGAAAATCGGAAAGCGCCTTGTAATAGACCACGGCATGGGCATCGTTATTGGCGAAACGGCGGAAATCGGCGACGATGTGTTGATTTATCAGGGTGTTACCCTCGGCGGTACCGGTAAGGACAGCGGCAAGCGCCACCCGACCATCGGCAACAATGTGCTCATTGGTTCGGGCGCAAAGGTACTCGGTCCTTTTACCGTTGGCGATAACAGCCGCATCGCCGCAAATGCCGTTGTATTGAAGGAAATCCCACCAAACTGCACCGCGGTGGGCGTTCCGGCACGCATTGTGAAAATGGATGGGCAAAAGGTAAACTACGTCGGCGAGGTCGATCAGATCCATGTTACCGACCCGGTGGCGCTGGAGCTGGTATCGCTGCACGAGCAGATAAACGCGCTGCTTGACAAAAAGGCGCGCGGTGAATAAGATTATCCGCGAGGATTTTGGAGGTATATACAAATGAAGATTTTCAATTCCATGACCATGAAAAAGGAGGACTTTGTCCCGATTGAGGAAGGCAAGGTCAAAATGTATGCCTGCGGTCCAACTGTATATAACTATATCCATGTTGGCAATGCCCGCCCCATCATTATGTTTGACGTTCTGCGCCGCTATCTTGAATATCGCGGATATGAATTGACCTTTGTTCAGAACTTTACCGACGTTGACGATAAGATAATCAAGCGCGCAAACGAGGAGGGGGCAAGCTCCAAGGAGATCTCGGAAAAATATATCGCCGAATACCTCGTTGATATAAAGGGACTCGGCGTGCGCCCCGCCACCATTCATCCCAAGGCAACGGAAAATATAGACGAGATCATCAAAATTGTCGAAACGCTGATCGAAAAGGGCTACGCCTATGAGGTAAACGGCGATGTGTATTACCGCACCACAAAGTTCGCTTCTTACGGCAAGCTCAGCCATCAGCCGCTTGAGGAGCTTCAGGCGGGCGCGCGCATCGACGTTGCCGATGTTAAGGAAAACCCGATGGACTTTGCCCTGTGGAAGGCTGCAAAGCCCGGCGAGCCTTACTGGGAGTCCCCATGGGGTCAGGGCAGACCCGGCTGGCACATTGAGTGCAGCGCAATGTCCGGACGCTATCTTGGCAAGACCATAGATATCCACTGCGGAGGTCAGGACCTTATCTTCCCGCACCACGAAAACGAAATAGCCCAGTCTGAGGCGGCAAACGGCTGCAAATTTGTCAACTACTGGATGCACAACGGCTTTATCAGCGTTGATAACAAGAAAATGAGCAAATCACTCGGCAACTTTTTTACCGTCCGCGAGGCGGCGGAGGCATACAGCTATGACGCGATACGTATGTTTATGCTGATGAGTCATTACAGAAGCCCGCTGAACTACTCCGGCGAGATACTCGTTCAGGCGCAAAACGCGCTTGAACGTCTTGCAACCGCGAAGTCCAACCTTGAATTCTTCAAGAAAAACGGCGTTGACGGCAGCATGAGCGAGAGCGAGAGCGAGTTTGCAGTCTCCCTTGAGCGCTTCCGCGAGCGCTTTATAGAGGTCATGGACGACGACCTGAACACGGCGGACGCAGTTGCCGTGGTTTTTGAACTGGTACGCGAAATCAATGCCGCCGTCAGCCCCTCCGCAAACCCCACAAAGGCTCTGGCTGAAGCCTGCGACAAGCTCTTTTCCGAGCTTGCAGATGTTCTGGGTCTGCCCATCTCCAAGGAGGAGGACAGTCTTGAGGCTGAGATTGAGGAGCTTATAGAGCAGCGTCAGGCAGCCCGAAAGGCGAAAAACTTTGCCGAGGCAGACCGCCTGCGCGATCTGCTCAAGGAGCGCGGCATAATCCTTAAAGACACCCCGCAGGGCGTCAAGTGGGAAAGAGCATAAGACGCCCAAAAGCACCCGAGGGTATTCGGGTGCTTTTGCATGGGGAAAAATATTCCGCGAGTTTTAGAAAAGTTAATAATTTGGCAACAAACTTTTGTGGCTAATGTATTAGTATATCAGCACAGTATAGCACCGAAAGGATGGACGGCAAAAATGAAACTGCGCAGCAGGGCAAAAATACACAACTCAGTGGGTGAGGTAAAGACCGCCAAAAAGCCTGTAAATAAGAAAAAACTGATTATTATTCTGGCGCTTGCCGCCGTGATTATAATAGTTGTGTTTTCTCTGGTGAACAAAGGTTCAAACGCCGCGGCTCGGATGAGTTCTATGTATATAACGACCCCCGTTGCAAAGGGAGACATCGAAAGCAAGCTGTCGGGCTCGGCTCCGCTGGAGCCTGCAAACTCCTATACCGTAACATCTCTCGTTTCCGGCACTGTTATTGAGGACACCTTCGCCGAGGGTGACGAGGTTGAAAAGGACAGGCTGCTTTATCAGCTTAGCTCGACCTCCGGCGAAGCCGGCGTAACCACGGCTGAAAACAGTCTCACTCAGGCGAAGAATAACTATGACCGTGTGCTTCGCTCTCAGGGCAAGCTTTCCGTAACTACGCCTGTTGGGGGCGCGGTGGTTAAAATCAACGTTGAGATCGGCGATCAGGTCAACATCGGGCAGGAGGTTGCCCGCGTTGAAAACCGTGCTGTAATGTGCCTTAAGGTGCAGTTCCCTGCGGATGACGCGCAGAGCTTCACCGTCGGACAGGCGGCAAACGTCACGCTTGACGGCTCGTTTGAAAAGCTCAGCGGTACGGTTTCGCACATCTCCGCCGTTGACGAGGTTTTATCCGGCAACCGCATTGTGCGCACTGTCAGCATTGAGGTGAGCAACCCCGGCGGCATTTCCACCACTCAGGCGGCAAGCGCCGAGGTCGGCGGCATTGTCAGCAGCGGCAGCGCGTACTTTGAGTATAAGGAGACAGCCTCGGTCACAGCCGAGATAAGCGGCAAGGTTTCCTACATACCCGTCAAGGAGGGCGACATCGTTAACGCGAACGCAACGATAGTGCGTCTCGTCAGCGAGGATCTTGACGATGAGCTTTTGAGCGCTGCCAATTCCGTGACCGCTGCCGAGCAGACGCTTGAGCAGCAAAAGGATATACAGGATAATTACTCGCTCGAATCGCCGATAGCGGGAACGGTAGTTGAAAAAATCGCAAAGCTGGGCGACAATATTGAGGTGGGCAAGGCGCTTTGTACTGTTTATGACCTTTCCTATCTGGACTTTGTTTTGAATATTGACGAGCTGGATATCAAGAAGCTCCACGTCGGACAAAAGGTCACGGTCACGGCGGATGCCGACGAGGGTAGGGTATATGAAGGCGTTATCACCCGTGTAGGCGTAAACGGACGCTCAAACGGCGGACTGACGACCTACCCTGTGACCGTTAAAATAGAAAAGACCGGAGGTCTGCTGCCGGGCATGAATGTTAAGGCGGAGATCTTGCTCAACAGCGCGAAGAATGTTCTTGTTATTCCCGCCGCGGCAGTCGCGCGCGGAAATATCGTGCTTATCACCGCGGACTCTCCCTCTGCGGTCAACGCAACCGGTGATGAAGCTCCGGAGGGCTTTGTTTACGTCCCTGTTATTACGGGCTTGAGCGATGAGAACAACGTTGAGATATGCAGCGGTTTGCAGGAGGGCGACATTGTAGCCTATGAGCCGCCCGTTGAGGAAAGCTACGGCTTATACGGCGGTATGGGAGGCTTTTGATGAGCGCGCTGATTGAATTTAGAGAGGTGTGCAGGTATTACCAAATGGGCGATAACGTCGTTACCGCCGCGGACCATGTAACCTTCTCCATAGAAAAGGGCGAGTTTGTCGCCATCGTAGGACACTCCGGCAGCGGTAAATCGACCTGTATGAACATTATCGGCTGCCTGGATGTGCCGACGGCGGGGGAATACCTGCTGAACGGGCGCAACGTGGGCGAGCTTGATAAAAACGAGCTTGCGGAAATACGCAACGAAATGCTGGGCTTTATTTTCCAGCAGTACAATCTGCTTCCCAAGCTTAATCTGTTGGAAAATGTTGAAGTGCCGCTTATGTATGCGGGAGTCTCAAAGCGAGAAAGAAAAAAACGGGCAAAAGAGGCGCTTGAGAGCGTCGGTCTTGGCGATAAGCTGAAAAACCTGCCCAGCCAGCTCTCCGGCGGTCAGCAGCAGCGCGTTTCCATAGCGCGCGCTCTTGTGGGCAAGCCCTCGGTCATTCTGGCGGATGAGCCTACCGGCGCTTTGGATTCCAACACGGGACGCGAGGTGCTGGAGCTGCTAAAATCCCTCAATAACGAGGGACACACCGTTGTCCTCATCACCCATGACAACGAGATTGCTTCAAAGGCAAACCGCATGATACGGCTCAAGGACGGCAGGGTGGTTTATGACGGCGTTGCGCTCTCTCCTGAGGAGCTTGTAAAGGCAAACAGGGAAAGCGAGGCGTCGTGATGGGTATTGGCGAATCATTTTCTCTTGCAATCAAAAACATACTCTCGTCAAAAATGCGCTCGTTTCTCACCATGCTTGGAATTATCATCGGCGTTTCGGCGGTCATAGCCATTGCCGGCATGGGAAACGGCATGAAAACCTTTGTTAAGGACACCTTTTCAAACATCGGAACCAATATGCTCCAGGTCTATATCTTTGATGACGGCACGGGTACAAAATCCGTGTCTATCGACCAGATATATGATATTGTTGAAAAGCACAAGGACGAACTGGCGGGCGTTTCGCCCTATGTGGGCATAAACGGCGTTGTGAAATACGGGACAGAAAGCTCTGAAACAACGACTGTCGGCGGCGTATCAGAGGATTATTTCACCATTGAGGTGCTTGAGCTTTCCGAGGGACGCAAGCTCCAATACATGGATATGAAGAACCGCCAGCAGGTCTGCCTTATCGGCGCTTATCTTGCTAAGGAATGGTTTAACGGCAGTCCCATTGGCGAGGAAATCAGCATTGCGGGCTATCCCTTCACCGTTGTCGGCGTTATCAAGCAGACCGGCGACTCCGAGCCGAGAGCGCGCACCAACGACGACCGCGTTATAATCCCTTACAGCACAGCCGCCGCCATAAACGGCTCACGTCAGGTATCTCAGTTTTTTCTGACCTCTCAGCCGGAGGTCAGCCCCGAACGAGCGCGCGTTTCTCTGGAAAATGAGCTTTTGGAGATTCTCGGCGATAAGGATTGGTTCTATGTTTCCAGCATGGCTGAGATGCTGAAGGAAATGGACTCGATGATAAGCGTCGTTTCAACGGTGCTTACCATCATCGCGGCAATTTCGCTGCTGGTTGGCGGAATCGGCATAATGAATATAATGCTCGTTTCCGTGACCGAGAGGACAAGGGAGATCGGCATTCGCAAGGCGCTCGGCGCAAAGGAGCGCTACATTATGCAGCAATTCGTCATTGAAGCGGGAGTTACAAGCGGGCTTGGCGGAGTGATCGGCATTCTGTTTGGCTTTTTGCTCTCTGCGGGAGCGACCGCCTTGATTAAAAGCCTGCTTCAGACGCAAATGACTATCGTTCCCGCGCTCGAGTCGGTTATGATGGCGTTCGGTATATCGGTGTTTATCGGTGTTTTGTTCGGCTATCTGCCCGCGAAAAAAGCAGCGCGGCTCAACCCCATAGACGCTCTGCACTTCGATTAAGCAAGGCGAAGCCTTGACCGGGAGGAAACTACATATGAAAAGAATTCTATCACTGCTTCTGGCGCTGTGCCTTTCAGTATCGCTGTTGGGTATAGGCTGCTTTGCGCAGGCGGCAGAAACGGAAAACGAGGCTGTTTTTGCCGCGCGTGCGCTTGGCATTATGACAGGCGACGAGAACGGCAACATGAACCTTGGCAGCAATGTTACAAGGGCGGAATTTGCCAAAATGATGGTTGCCGCCTCAAATTATAAGGACAGCGTCGGCACGGGTGTGGGTGTTTCGCTGTATAAGGACGTTAAAAGCGACCACTGGGCGTCGCAGTATATCAAGCTCGCCGTTGAGGAGGGCTGGTTTCAAGGCTATACGGACGGCAGCTTCCGTCCATCGGGCATTATCACCCTTGAGGAGGGCGTAACCGTGCTGCTGCGCGCGCTCGGCTACGGCGCGGGCGACCTTATGGGTTCTTTCCCGTCGGCACAGCTTTCTAAATATTACGCGCTGGGACTCGGCGACGGCGTTTCAACAAAGCAGGGGGAGAGCCTGTCACGTCAGGACTGCGCGCAGCTTTTCTTTAACCTTATGGGTACGGAGACAAAAGCAGGCGTATACTACGGCACTACTCTCGGCTACGAGGTAGTGGGCGGCAAGCTCAACTATTCCGGAATTGTAAACGCCAATATGAAAGGTCCCTATCTTGCCAAGGCGGGCGGCTCGGGCATTCCGCTTTCCAATCCCTCTGTAATCAAAAACGGCAAGAACATTTCCCTCAGCCAGATTGCCGAGTATGATGTTTACTACTACAATCCCGGCATGAAAACGGTTTGGGTGTATGACGATAAGGCTGTCGGAACGCTCAGCGCCGTTTCGCCGAACACAGCGGCGCCCGAAAGCGTTACGGTCGGCGGCATCACCTATGCTCTTTCCACCTCCGAGGCTATGTTTGCCGTTTCTGACCTTGGCAGCTACAAAACGGGCGACACTGTAACCCTGCTGCTTGATAAAAAAGGCTCTGCTGCCTTTGTAATAAGCGCGCAGAATGTATCCGGCGTCCTCTACGGCGTTGTGCTGTCAAGCACCAAGGAATCGGTAACGGTGGATGGCAGCGCAAAGATAATGTACTCTGTTAAGATCGCCTGCACGGACGGCGTTGTAAGGTCTGTAAACACAGAAAGCTTCTATGCCTCTGAGGGCAGCGTCGTCACCGTGAAATATTCCGGCGGCGCGGCAACGATTACAGGTCTGTCCAAGCGTACGCTGTACGGTAAGTTTACCGGCGAATACTTTGGCAGCAAAAAGCTTGCGTCAGACGTAAAGATTATAGATGTTCTCGGCACTAACGCCATCAGTGTTTATCCTGAGAGACTAAAGGGCTATTCGCTGTCCGAAAGCTCCGTGCTTTACTATGAGCTGAACTCCAGAGGTGAAATCGAGCATCTCATCCTTAATAACGCAACCGGTGACGCTGCAAGCTATGCCTATATCATCTCCGCCGAGGAGTTCAACGACGAATACACTATCAGCGGCAGATACCGTGTCTTGATTGGCGGGCAGGAGACCAGCCTTATTACAAACGGTTATACTTACGGCGCAAAGCCCGGCGGCGCAGCGGTAGCATACAAAAACGGCGAGATATCCTCCTTCAGCGCTTTAAGCTCGCTCAATGCAAGCTCTGTTACTCAGTTGCAGGTTCAAACCTCCAAGGGCGTTTATCAGATTGCCGACGGTGCTTTGGTCTATCTGATGAAGGATTACTCCTATCAGCCGGTGTCTCTCAGCACGGTGCTGGACTCCTCCGCATATAGCTATACCGCGTGGGTGGACAGCGGCTCTCCCGCAGGCAACAGAGTCAGGATCCTCATAGCATACGAAAAATAAAGGCGGCAGGAAAGCTCCGCACACAATAAAGGCTCGCGCCTGTTGGCGCGAGCCTTTAATCCTTTGCTGTTGGGGTAAAAACGCCGCCAAGGCTGCCTGTACAGCGCGAAGATTCAATGCGCGGATGCAGCGACATGGCATGGCGGGTG
>SAMEA3663207__coassemble_528_pt1 | contig 11899 bp, 11 predicted proteins | sample SAMEA3663207__metabat2_high_PE_010 | metagenome-assembled genome bin SAMEA3663207 (sample SAMEA3663207) | pig gut metagenome | biome: pig gut; feature: pig-associated habitat; material: faeces | place: China | collected 2013 | reverse complement strand
ACTTGAGTACACCATCAACAACCTCGACACCACCAACGAGAACATGACCGCAGCCAACAGCCGCATCCGCGACACTGACATGGCCAAGGAAATGATGAACTACACCAAGATGAACATCCTTACTCAGGCAGCTCAGGCAATGCTGGCGCAGGCAAATCAGCAGCCCCAGTCCATCCTCCAGCTCCTCCAGTAATCGCTCATCTTATCGCAAAAAGACCCCCTCGGGGGTCTTTTTTATTGCCTTTTATTCCACCGCGCAAAGCCCGGCGCACTGTCTTTCGCTCCGCCGATGAAATACCCGGCGGAGCGAAAGACTGCAAGGGTGTTTTAGACGCTCACAGCCCGATATTTGCCGGGCGGTGAGCAAATTTCGTTTGCCTATGCAGTACATTTGTGCTATACTACATTACATATTTTATTGCCTAACAGAAGTTTATTTCAAGGAGGCACAATATGAATATAGTAGTTTTGTGCGGAGGCTTGAGCGCTGAGAGGGATGTTTCCATCACCGGCGGCACGCTGGTTGCCAACGCCCTGCGTGAGCGCGGGCATAAGGTTCTGCTGATGGACTCTTTTTTCGGCTGCACCGAACAATACGATAAGCCGGAGGAGCTTTTCCTTCGTGAGCATAAGGATGAGGTCATTTCTGTCGGTGAGCATGAGCCGGATCTGGAAAAGGTGAAAGCGCAGCGCACTCAGGCAAGCAGCAGCATCCTCGGCAGCAATGTGATCGAGATCTGCCGGGCGGCGGATATCGTTTTTCTCGCTCTGCACGGCGAGGAGGGCGAAAACGGTAAGCTTCAGGCAACCTTTGACGTTCACGGCATCAAATACACAGGCAGCGGATACCTCGGCAGCGCCTTGGCGATGAACAAAAGCATCTCAAAGGAGCTGTTTTTGCAAGGCGGCATCCGCACACCGCGCGGCATAACCGTTTATGCCGACCAAGCACCCTATGAGGACGTTGGCTTCCCCTGCGTCGTCAAGCCCTGCTCCGGCGGTTCAAGCGTTGGCACTTCAATCGTTCGCAGCCGCGACGAGTATGACGCGGCGCTTGCTCTTGCCTTTAAGTACGAGCGCGGCGTTATCGTTGAGCAATACATATCCGGGCGCGAGCTGACCTGCGGAGTTATCGACGGCAAGGCTATGCCCGTTATCGAGATCATCCCCAAGGAGGGCTTTTACGACTACAAAAACAAATATCAGGCAGGCGCTACCACCGAGCTGTGCCCGGCCCCCATCGGGGAGGAGAAAACAGCCGAGGTTCAGCGCTTGAGCGAGCGCGTTAACGACTGCCTGATGATAGACTCTTACTGCCGCGTCGATTTTCTTATGGACGGCGAGGGTCTGCTGTACTGTCTTGAGGCAAACACGCTTCCGGGCATGACTCCCACGAGCCTTGTTCCGCAGATGGCGCAGGCACAGGGCATGAGCTATGGCGAGCTTTGCGACGAGCTGATAGCGGTCTCGATGAAAAAATACAAGTAAACACAGTCTTAAACGACCATTTTACCGTGGTCGTTTTGGCATTTATTCCGAAAGGATCTGCAGATGAAGGATTTGACCTTGAACAACATTGTCACCGCCGTTGGCGGCGAATACCACGGCGACAGGCGTTTTTTGACGCGGGAGATAAGCTTTGTAACGAGCGATAGCCGCAGCGCAGGCGAGGGCTGCCTTTTTGCCGCCATCAAGGGCGAGCGTACGGACGGTCACAGCTATATAGACAAAGCGGCAAAGCAGGGCGCTATCTGCGCGCTTGCCCAGCACATTCCCTGCTGCTGCACGGTGCCCGTTATCGTCGTTGAAGATACTGTGCGCGCGCTCGGCGATCTGGCAGCATATTACCGAAGCCGCCTAAACGTGAAAATCCTTGGCATCACGGGCAGCGTCGGCAAAACAACGGCTAAGGAAATGGCGTTTTCCGTGCTGTCTCAAAAATACCGCGTGCATAAAACGAGCGGCAATTTCAACAATGAGCTGGGCGTTCCGCTTACGCTTTTGGGCATTGACGAGCAATGCGAGCTGGCGGTCGTCGAGATGGGCATTTCGCACTTTGGCGAGATGCGCAGGCTCGGCGAGATCGTTCGCCCGGACATGGCGCTTTACACCGCCGTTGGCTCGGCTCATCTTGAATTTCTGGGCGATTTTGACGGGGTGCTGCGCGCTAAAACGGAGATGCTGGATTTCCTTCCCGACGACGGCACGGTTTTTGTAAACGGCGACGACGCGACCCTGCAAAAGCTCACTTGCAGGCAAAGGCTTTGCCGTTACGGCGTAGCGAAAGACTGCGACGTGCGCGCCGAAAACGTGCGTGTTTTGGGAACGGACGGCATGGAGCTTGATATTGTTGCCGGACAGCGCCGCTTTGCGGTCAAGATCAACAGCTTCGGCGTGCATATGGTAACAGCCGCGCTCGGCGGAGCGGCAGTTGGCATTGCGGCGGGGCTGACCGATTTCGAGATAGCGGCAGGCATTGCGGCATATCGTCCAGTCGGCAGCCGCGCGGGAATAGTGCAAACAGACCGGCTTACCATAATCGACGACTGCTACAACGCAAATCCCACCTCCACCGCCTCAGCGCTTGACTCGCTTGCAATGCTTAGCTGCCGCCGCGTAGCGATTTTGGGCGATATGGGCGAGCTTGGCGGCAATTCGCCGCAGCTTCACCGGCAAACAGGCGAGCACGCCGCAAAGCGCGGCATCGACCTTGTTATCGCCTGCGGCGCGCTTTCGGAAAACACTGCCGCGGGCGCGGCGGACGCCGGGGCAAGCGCTCTCCACTTTGCCGACAAGCAGGCGCTTTTTGAAAAGCTGCCGGAGCTGCTGGAAAGCGGCGACGCGGTTTTGGTAAAGGCAAGCCACAGTCAGGCGTTTGAGGAGATCGTTGAATTTCTGAAGAACGCATGACACAGCATAAAAAGGGCTATCCTTTCCCAGCGGAAAGGATAGCCCTTTTCTGTTTGGGTTCAGACCTTGCTTGAGGTCTTTGTTATTTTAGCTTGTTTTCAAGCGTTTCAAGGCTCTCCCAAAGCTCCTTGGGGACTTTGTTGCCGAACTTGCCGTAATATTCGCGGATACCCTCACATTCCGCCTTCCACAGCTCGCGGTCAACGGAAAGCAGACCCTCAACGGTTTTCTCGTCCACATCGCAGCCTTCAAGGTTGATATCTGAAGCCTTGGGGATGAAGCCCAGCGCGCATTCCTGCGCGTCAATCTCATCAAAGCAGCGCGCGAGAATCCACTCAAGCACGCGGAGGTTATCTCCGAAGCCCGGCCAGATGAAATTACCCTCCTCGTCGGTGCGGAACCAGTTTACGTTGAAAATCTTGGGGGGATTTGCAATCTTCTGCTCCATATCGAGCCAGTGCTGCCAGTAATCAGCCATGTGGTAGCCGCAGAAAGGCAGCATAGCCATCGGGTCTCGGCGTACAACACCGACCTGACCTGTCGCGGCGGCGGTGGTTTCGGAAGCCATGATAGAGCCTACGAAAACGCCATGCTTCCAGTCGCGGGACTGATAAACCAGAGGAGCTGTCTTTGCTCTGCGTCCGCCAAAGATGATTGCGGAGATGGGAACGCCCTTGGGATTTTCAAATTCGGGAGACTTGCAGGGGCAGTTTCTCGCGGGGGCGGTAAAGCGAGAGTTGGGATGTGCCGCCTTATCGGGACTGTCGGGAGTCCAGTCTCTGCCGAGCCAGTCTATCGCGTGTGCGGGGGGAGTTTTGTTCATGCCCTCCCACCATACGGTGTTGTCGCTCGTGTCGAGTGCGACGTTTGTGAAGATAGTACCCTCTCTCGTGGACTCCAGCGCATTGGGGTTGGATTTCATGCTGGTGCCGGGAGCAACGCCGAAAAAGCCGTTTTCGGGGTTGACAGCCCAAAGCCTGCCGTCCTCACCCGGACGAAGCCACGCGATATCGTCGCCGACGCACCATGTTTTCCAGCCGTTTTTGCGGTAGCCCTCCGGCGGAATAAGCATGGCAAGATTGGTCTTGCCGCAGGCGGAGGGGAAAGCGCCGCAGACATAGCGAACCTCACCCTTGGGATTTTCAACGCCGAGAATGAGCATATGCTCCGCCATCCAGCCCTCTTTTCTTCCCTGATTTGACGCCATGCGCAGCGCAAAGCACTTTTTGCCCTGAAGAACATTGCCGCCGTAGTTGGAGTTTACTGAGAAAATGACGTTATCCTCAGGGAAGTGAACAATGTATTTTTCCTCGGGGTCGAGCGTACCCTGAGTATGGACGCCGCGGATAAAATCTGTTCTGTCGCCAATGGCTTCAAGAACCTTTTCGCCGACGCGGGTCATAATTGCCATGTTGAGAACAACATATGTTGAGTCTGTAAGCTCAATGCCGTATTTCGCAAAGGGCGAGCCGACAACGCTCATCGAATAGGGGATGACATACATCGTGCGACCCTTCATCGAGCCCTCCAGCAGACCGTACAGCTTTTCGTACATCTTCGCAGGCTCCATCCAGTGGTTCGTGGGACCTGCGTCCTCCTCGTTTTTGCAGCAGATATAGGTGCGCCCCTCAACACGGGCAACATCGTTGGGATCTGTGCGGTGGAGGAAGCAGTTGGGAAGCTTTTCCTCGTTTAGTCTTATCATGCTGCCGGTGGAGACCGCCAGCTCGCGCAGCTCGTTTATCTGAGCCTCGCTGCCGTCTATCCATACGATTTTGTCGGGCTTTGCCCTTGCCGCTATGTCGTCTATCCAGTCGTTTAAGTATTTGTTGCTGCTTGTAACCATAACGCCCTCCAGAATACAGGTCTTGAATTTTTCAACTCAGAATGTTTCAATTATATACTACGCCACGCGAAAAATCAATGTGCTATTCTACCTAAAATGAAATTTTGTAATCCGTAAAATGCAAATTATTGGCAAGACCCCGGTATTAGCCTTGCATCTTATTCCCACTTTACATTATAATTTACAATTAGTTTATTTTTCGGACACCCTTCGGGTGTTGACTTTGCCCCATGCTTGTATATACTTTCTATTATAAAAACTAACGCACTATTAACTCAAAGGATGTTGGCAATGAAACAAAAAATCGCTAATTTTATGTATGGGCGCTACGGAAACGACCAGCTCAACCGCGCGCTGAGCGTGCTTATTCTGCTTCTGCTGATTGTTTCTTTCTTCTTCGGCTTTTCCGAGACCGGCAGCACAGCGCGCTCATTTTTGCTTGTCATCGTTCTGGCTCTGCTGATATACACCTATTTTCGTATGCTTTCCAAAAATCTCAGCGCCAGACGGGCAGAAAATGCAAAATTTCTTGCAAAAACAGCAAGACTAAGAGATTGGTGGCAGCTTCGCCGCGATATGTGGAATCAGCGCAAGGAGTACAAATTCTTTAAATGTCCCTCCTGCAAGGCTGTTATGCGCGTGCCGAAAGGCAAGGGAAAAATCCGCATCATCTGCAAAAAATGCGGCACTGCCTTTGAAAAAAACACCTGATGGGAGACAAGCAGGATGTTCGGTTATGTTATCGCAAACACCGAAATAATGTCTGACGAGGAGAAAGCGCGCTATAAATCCGTTTACTGCGGGCTTTGCCGCTCGCTCAAGGAGCGGCACGGAACACTCGGTCGTCTCACCCTCACCTACGACATGACCTTTCTTGTTCTGGTTCTCAGCTCACTTTATGAGCCGCAGGAGAGCTGCGGAAGCGAGCGCTGTGCGCCGCATCCTTTTAAGCGCCATAGCTGCGTGACCTCCAAAATAAGCGACTATGCCGCCGATATGAACGTTGCGCTTGCCTACCTTAAAAAACTGGATGATTGGAAGGATGACAAAAACCTCCCCGCCCTCCTCTCAGCTAAGCTGCTAAAGCGCAAATACCTGCGCGTTAAAGCTCAGCACCCCCGCCAGTGCATGGCTATGGAGCGCTGTCTTTCCGAGCTGTCGAAGCTGGAAAAGGACAAGGTTTGCGACCCGGACGCGGCGGCAAAGCTGTTCGGCGGGCTGATGGGCGAGCTTTTTGTTTGGCAAGAGGACCGCTGGAGCGCCGTGCTGCGCGAAATGGCAGGCTCTCTCGGAGAGTTTATATATATCATGGACGCGGCGGTGGATTTGCCGAAGGATATAAAGCGCGGGCGCTTTAATCCTCTGCGCGAGCTTCACGACGCGGGACGCGGCGACGAATACTTCAAGGAAATATTGACAATGCTTATCGGAGACTGTACGATAGCATTTGAAAAACTTCCGCTGGTCGAGGATATTTCCATAATGCGCAACATTCTCTGCTCGGGAGTGTGGGCAAGATATGAACTGGAAATGGTCAAAAGAAAAACGGCAAAAGGAGCAAACCTAAATGATTTCTGACCCCTATAAGGTTCTCGGCGTTTCTCCCAATGCCAGTGACGACGAGATAAAAAAGGCATATCGCACTCTTGCGAAAAAATACCATCCTGACGTTAACCCCGGCGACAAGGAAGCCGAGCGCAGGATGAACGAAATAAACGCCGCCTACGACCAGATTAAAAACCCGCAGAACGCGCAGTCCGGCTCTTACAGAGCTTCTTCTTACGGCGGCAGCGGATTTGGAGGCTTCGGAGGATTTGGAGGCTTCGGCAGTCAGGGCGGCTATTCCGGAAGCTCGCAGGATTCCGAGCAGCCAACGGCTATACGCGCCGCAATGAATTACATCCGCACCCGCCATTTTCAGGAGGCGCTCAACGCACTGTCGGGAGTTCCCGCAGCCGAACGCGGGGCAAAGTGGTTTTATCTGCACGCGCTGGCAAACTATGGGCTCGGCAACCGCATCGCAGCCTTGGAAAGCGCCGGGCGCGCAGTCGCAATGGAGCCGGGCAACTACGAATATCAAACTCTTTTAAACGAGCTTAAAAACGGCGGCACATACTATACGAACACCTATAGCCGCGGCTTCCCCTCCGCGGGCATTGGGAGCAATATCTGCATGGGGCTTTGCCTTGCCAATCTCCTTTGCAGGTTCTGCCCCTGCTATTGCTAAAGCCCCCGCGGCTTTTCCCTAAGCATATAACGCCAAAGCAAAACGGCTTTCTCTTGCGAGAAAGCCGTTTTTATTGTTTGCCGCAGGCGCTCAAGCTCCCTGCTGCTTCAGAATATCCAAAGCCTTGCTTAGCTGGTCGGGACAGGAGGACTCCCTCATCCCGCAGCGGATGCCCTGCATACGTTCGATGGCATCATCAAGCTTCATGCCCTTGATAAGGCTGATTATGCCCTTGTGGTTGCCGTCGCAGCCGCCTGTGATCTCAGCGTCCGTAATAACACCGTTTTCGGCGCTGACGGTCATTTGACGCGCACAAATCCCCTTGGGGGTATAGGTGATAGTCACAAGCCGCCCTCCTTACTTCAAAAAGCCGTTGATTATCTCAGCCTCCGCCTCCTCGGCTGTGAGTCCGAGCGTCATCAGCTTTGTAATCTGTTCTCCGGCAATCTTGCCTATCGCCGCCTCATGGATGAGCATGGCGTCAATACAGTTGCTCGTAACCTCAGGACAGGAGGAGACCTTGCCGTTATCCTTTATGATCGCGTCGCACTCAACATGACCGAAGCACTCATTGTTGCCGAACACCTTCGAGACAAACTTCTGCCTTGAGTTTTCCGTTGCAACAGATCGGCTGGTCACCTGACAGCTTGAGCCTTTACCGTCGAGATTGACCGTGAAATGGGTCTCGGCGAGCTGGTCGTCATGCGTCATGATCTTCTCGCTTATTACAAGGCTGGAATCGTCGCCAAGCACGGCCTCGCTGGTGCGGATGGTGGAGGTGACGCCCTTGATCTGGGTCGTCTGCATCTCCATCGTTGCGCCCTTGCCGAGAGTGACCTCGGTAACGGGGTCTAAAATGCGCTTTCCCGTTCCCTCGCCCTCGCCGTAGTGCTTTTCTATATAGACAACATGAGCGCCCTCCTCAAGGAAGAAGCGGTGAATGCCGTTGTGGTGTGTGTCAGTGCAGCCGTCGTTATGGATGCCGCAGCCCGCGTTTATGACCACGTCCGCGTTTTTGCCGATGTAAAAGTCGTTATAAACGGTGTCGCTCACGCCGCTTTCGGTTATGACGACGGGAATGTGAACATCCTCATCCTTTGTATCCGCGCGAACATAGATATCTATGCCCGGCTTATCCTTTTTGGGCAGGATGTTTATGTTTGGAGTGGTGTTGACGTAAACAGGCTTACCGTTTTTGCGCAGACTGAATGCGCCGGGGGTTATCCCGGGAATGTCCGCAATGGACATAAGCAGGCTGGACTCAACCTTGTTTAAATCAATTTTTTCCATAAAGCTTTCCTCCTTACAGCTTGCGGCAGGAAGCCTGCTCGCCTAAAACAGCGCCGAGCGACTCGCCCTGAGGCACGACCTTTTCGACATGTCCGTCAGAGAGGAGAACAATTTCGTCGGCAATGCTGAGAATACGCTCCTGATGAGAGATGACGACAATGCTGCCGTCGATCCTCGTTCTCATATCGTTGAAAACCTTTATGAGGTTTTTAAAGCTCCAAAGGTCGATGCCCGCTTCCGGCTCGTCAAAGATGGTCAGCTTTGTACCGCGCGCGATAACGGAGGCGATCTCTATTCGCTTTAGCTCACCGCCGGAGAGCGAGGAATTGACCTCGCGGTCAAGGTAGTCGTTGGCGCAAAGCCCCACCATGGAAAGATGCTCGCAGGCATCATCGCGCGAGAGAGTCTTTTTCGAGGCGAGGTTGAGTATATCGCTGACGGTTATGCCCTTGAAAACAACCGGCTGCTGGAAGCCAAAGCTTATACCCGCATTGGCACGCTCGTCTATGGTTGCGTTTGTAATATCCTTGCCGTCGAAGGTTATCGTGCCGCTGTCAGGCTTCTCGATGCCCATGATTATTTTTGCAAGCGTGGACTTGCCCGAACCGTTCGGACCGGTTATGGCTATAAACTTGCCCGCGCCGATGGTGAGGTTGATATCTTTAAGAATTTGCTTTCCGTCGGCGCTGAAATTGATGTTTTTCAGCTCTAACATATTATTATCCTTTCTATAAAAACGGTAAGGTTAAAAAATCTGTATTAGGTCAAATGATTTGCCCGATACAGCAGTATAGCATATGGACGTGTTAAAATCCAGTATCAGAATAAGATTTTGGTCACAATTCTCTCTGACGCCTCACATATTGCGCATAAGGCTCTTTTGTTCTTTCCTTTAGCGGTCCAATGTGCTAAAATGAGTGAAAGCGGTCATTTCCATATAATGCGCAGGCTGAACATAAATAAAAGCAAAAACCTGTAAAAATCAGGGGGGACATGGTATGAAGATAACATTTCTCGGCGCTACCCATGAGGTGACCGGAAGCTGCACTTTGATAGAAACCTTTGGTCACAGCTTCCTTATAGATTGCGGCATGGAGCAGGGAGCGGACGTTTTTGTAAATCAGGATATCCCGGTAAATCCCGGCGATATTGACTTTATCCTGCTTACGCACGCACATATAGACCACAGCGGCAAAATTCCTTTGCTGTGCAAAAACGGCTTTAAGGGCAAGGTCTATTCAACAGAGGAAACCGCCAACCTCTGCAAAATCATGCTTATGGACTCCGCGCACATTCAGGAGTTTGAAGCCGAATGGCGAAACCGCAAAGCAAAGCGCTCCGGCGGGGAGCCGTATCAGCCTCTTTATACGACGGCGGACGCTCAGTGCGCCATCTCCTCTTTCTATCCCTGCGTGTATGGCGAGCAGCGCCAGCTCCTAGAAAATGTTGTGATCCGCTTCACCGATGTCGGTCATCTTCTCGGCTCGGCAGCGATCGAGGTATGGATAACCGAGGGCAATGTAACGAAAAAAATCGTCTTTAGCGGTGACGTCGGAAACAAGAATAAGCCCATTTTAAAAAACCCCGATTACATAAGCGACGCGGACTATGTCGTGATTGAATCTACCTACGGTGACCGTCTGCACGGCGAGCGCATCGACCCCACCCCCATCCTGGTAGACTGCCTGCAGCGCACCTTTGACCGCGGCGGCAATGTGGTTATCCCCTCCTTTGCCGTCGGCAGAACGCAGGAGCTTTTATATCTCCTTCGCCAAATCAAGGACGCCGGGCTTGTAAAAGGACACGACCACTTCCCCGTTTATGTTGACAGTCCCATGGCAAATCAGGCAACGTCGGTGTTTCTGCAAAGCAACCCCGAGTGCTTCGACGCGGAAACAAGGGAAATCTATAATCGTGGAATAAACCCACTGGTTTTCCCCGATTTAAAAATCTCCGTTTCCTCGGAGGAGTCAAAGGCGATAAACGCCGACAATGTGCCGAAGGTCATTTTGTCCGCCTCCGGAATGTGTGAGGCGGGACGCATACGCCACCACCTGAAGCACAATCTCTGGCGCAAGGAAAGCCTTATCCTTTTCGTCGGCTATCAGGCTCAGGGCACGCTCGGTCGCAGCCTTCTTGAGGGCGCGAGTGAGGTAAAGCTCTTTGGCGAAACCGTTGCCGTTAACGCCGAAATAGCCTCCATGCCCGGCTTTAGCGGACACGCGGACAAGGCGGGTCTGCTCGACTGGCTCGGTCACTTTTCGCCCAAGCCGAAAAAAGTTTTCGTTAACCACGGCGACGAGGACGCGAGCGAGGCATTCACAAAATGCCTTGTAGAAGAATATGGCTTCAACGCCTCAGCGCCCTTTAGCGGCACAAGCTATGACCTGCTCAGCGGCGAGGTTATTTCCGAGACCGTCGGTGTTCGCATAGAAAAGCCCCGCAGGGGCGAGCGAAGCAGAGACGCGAGGGCGGCAAAGGTCTTTGCCCGCCTGCTTGCCTCCTGCGAGAGACTATTGCGCATTGCCCGTTCAAGCGAGGGCATGGCAAACAAGGAGCTTGCCAAATTCGCCGATCAAGTCGATCAGCTCGCCGATAAATGGGAAAAATAGTGCCAAGGATAAAACCGCGGTATGCGCCGGCTCTCCCCCGGCGATGCTAAACTTAAGTAACAGCAAAAGCGTGAAAGGAAAAATGCCATGGAAGCCAGCAAAAGCAGAATTGTCGTCAAGGTCGGCACCTCCACCCTCACACATGAGGGCGGCAAGCTGAATTTCCGCAGCTTCGACTCACTTGCCCGTGTCCTGTCGGACATACATAATCTCGGAAACGAGGTCATTTTAGTCTCCTCCGGAGCAATTGCCGTGGGCGCGTGTAAGCTGCTTATGAGCGAACGTCCTCGTGAGCTTAGCTTAAAGCAGGCTGCAGCCGCCGTCGGACAATGCGAGCTTATGCACCTTTACGACAAGTTTTTCGGGGAATACGGCAAAACCGTGGCGCAGATACTCCTCACAGGCGACGATGTGGATAGTCCGGAGATAAAGCAAAGCCTTATAAACACCTTTAACTCTCTGCTTTCCCTCGGCATCGTCCCCGTTGTCAACGAGAACGACTCGGTCTCAAGCGCGGAGATAGAGCTGCACAGCGGCGAGCACAAGGTTTTCGGCGATAACGACACTCTCTCAGCCGTGGTCGCCGTTCTGACAAAGGCGGATAAGCTTATCTTGCTCTCCGATATCGACGGGCTGTATGACGCAAATCCCATCGACGATCCAAATGCGCGGATAATCCGCGAGGTTCGCGTGATCGACGATGAGCTTCGTGCATTGGCCGGCGGCGCAGGCAGCAGCCGCGGCACAGGCGGTATGATAACCAAGCTTCAGGCAGCGGAGCTTGCAACCGCAAACGGCATAGACATGATCATTGCCGACGGCTCTAAGCCTGAGCTGCTATACGACATTGTTGAGGGCAAGCCCGTCGGAACACTGTTCGCCAAAAGGAGGTGCGGCAATGACTGAGCTTGAAAAAACGGGCGCGGCGGCAAAGGCTGCCGGTCGTGTTTTGTCCGTTGCGGGAACTAAGAAGAAAAACGCGGCGCTCGAGGCGATAGCCCTTGCGCTTGAAGC
>SAMEA3663207__coassemble_489_pt1 | contig 12533 bp, 14 predicted proteins | sample SAMEA3663207__metabat2_high_PE_010 | metagenome-assembled genome bin SAMEA3663207 (sample SAMEA3663207) | pig gut metagenome | biome: pig gut; feature: pig-associated habitat; material: faeces | place: China | collected 2013 | reverse complement strand
GCTAAATAAAGACGAGGTTTATGCCGATATCAGCGCCTTTGCCGATAAGATTATAAACGCCTGAGGCGCGTAAGCGCGAGAAAGCGTTTAAGGTGCGGGGCAATACAAAGCGAGTCTCTCTTTCCTGCGGGAGGGGAGACTCCTCTTTGTTTTTTCAGGCGCTGCGAAGGCTTAGCCCTTCAGCAGTCCCGGAAGCGTCAGCTCATGGTCGCGGTAGGCGGGCATTTTGATATAGCCGATGAGAGAGGCAGGACCTACGCTGTGCTTGCCGAAGCGGCGGCGCAGGTCTTCAACACAGTCGAAAAGGTTTTCACTGCGCTCAAGCTTTCCGGGGTCGTCAAAAAGGTTGAGCTGTTCGGGCGAACGGCAGGGGATAAGGTTGATGGCGCGCACCGTTACAGCGCGCACGGGCAGATGCCAGTCGTAGTTATCGGAAAAGATACGACGGGCAAGCTTTGCTATGTCCATAGGGTTTTGCGAGGAGTAGTGCAGCGGCGCTTGATACTGCCTGTGTTCAAGAGCGTTGTCTTTAACGGTAATCTGCACGCCGGTCGCCCACAGTCCGTATTCGCGCAGCTTGTGACCTATATCCTGTGAAAGCTCAAGCATCACCAGCCAAACCTCCTCCTCAGTGAGCAGGTCTGCAACGCAGGTGATACCGTGCCCCACGGATTTGACAGGTGCGACGAAGTCCTTATCCATAACGCGCGAGGTGTCCAGCCCGTTGGCGTAGGTGTGAAGCGTAAGCCCGTTTACGCCGAGCTGACGCTGCAGAAATTCCGGCGGGAGCGCCGCAAGCTCTCCGATGGTGTGAACGCCGAAGCGCGCGAGCTTTGCGGCGGTTGCTCTGCCTACATAAAGTAGGTCGGATACGGGCAGACACCAAACCTTATCGCGGAAATTCTCACGCGTTATTTCCGTGATCGCGTCCGGCTTTTTCATGTCTGAGCCAAGCTTTGCAAACACCTTGTTGAAGGATACGCCTATGCTCACCGTAAGCCCCAGCTCGTCTTTGACGGTTTTTCTTATGTCCTCGGCAATCGCTCTGCCGCTTCCGTAAACGTCGGTGCTGCCGCTTACGTCTAAAAAACATTCATCCAAGCCGTACGGCTCGACAAAGTCCGTGTAGCGTAGGTAAAGGTCGCGCGCAAGCTTGGAATATTTTATATATTGCTCAAAATGGGGAGGAATAAGAATAAGCCCCGGACAAAGGCGCTGTGCCTCCCAATTAACCATGCCTGTTTTAATGCCCGCGCGTTTGGCAAGCTCTGATTTTGCCAGAACAATGCCGTGGCGGCTTTCGGTTGCTCCGCAGACGGCGACCGCCTTGCCCCTCAGCTCGGGGTGGAGCATCATCTCCACAGAGGCGTAAAAGCAGTTCATGTCGCTGTGGAGTATTACCCTATCGTTCATTTTGAAAAAACCTCCGTGAGGAAAGATCCCGCGCCTAACGGATTTTTCCGTTGACAAACAGCGGGGGAGAGAGTTATAATGTGCTTACAGTTGCATAAAGTTGCTTCAAGTTGCAACATAATCATAGCGAACTTGCGCCAAATTGTCAAGAGCTTTGGCGCAACTTGATGCAACTTTTTCTGGAGGTCGCCATTATGAAAACATTTGCGGAAAAGCTTGTTGCCCGCCGTGCGGAGCTTGGCTTGAGTCAGGCGCAGCTCGGCGAGCTTGCCGGAATAGGCAAGCGCACGATAACCTCTTACGAAACCGACGGACGCCTGCCCCATGCCACGGGGCTTTATCGTCTTGCAAAGGCGCTGGACGTTTCACCCGAATATCTCAAAAACGAGGAGATAGATGACCCGCATTACGGGCAGGAGCGCGCAGACTACGTTGAGGACGCGCGCCGCCGCTTCGGTGCTGCCGGAGCGCGGGATGTTGAGCGCCTTTTGGCGCAGAACGCCGCCCTTTTTGCAGGCGGCGAGCTTAGCGAGGAGGCGAAGGATGCCTTCTTTCAAGCGGTTATGAAGGCGTATGTCGAGTGCAAGGAAAAGGCGAAGGAGACCTACGGGCGCACTGACGGCGAATAGAAAACAAGAAAGACTCAAGCGAAAGCGTGGTGAAAACGGCATGAACAGCGAATACATTTCGCGCGAGGTGGAGCGTGTGCGCGAAAAATACGGCGAGCTTTCGCCCGAAAGGCTGGCGGCGGAGATGAATGTAATGGTCGCCTATGAGCCTATGGGCGCTTTTGAAGGCTGCTGCAAGGGCTTTTTTGTCTGCTTTTGCAGGGTCAAGCATATAACGGTCAATTCCGATTTATCCGAGGAGCTGCAGCGCGTCATCCTAATGCATGAGCTGGGACACGCCGTTTTGCACGGGGGAGAGGCAGCAAGCGCCGCCTTTCACGACTTTGCCATGTTCGACAGCGTGGATACGCGCGAATATGAGGCAAACATCTTCGCGGCGGACTATCTTCTGCAAGATGATGAGGTTTTGGAGGCGCTGAACGACGAACTGTCCTTTTTCGGCGCGGCGGCAAGGCTTCGTGTGCCGCCGGAGTTGCTGGATTTCAAGTTTCGCCTTATGAAGCGACGCGGAGTACAGCTTCGTGAGCCGCCGATGCGTTCAAACGGCGATTTTCTCAAGAGATATGACGCATAAGGAGGCGTCTGTATGAATAACACAGGCAATATAAAGGTATATGTGGATGTGCGTGCGTCCTTTGCTCCTGACGGGAGGCTCACTCCCGAGCAAATCAAATGGGAGGACGGCACGATTTACGAGATAGACAAGGTGCTTGACGTGCGGCAGGGCTTCGCCGCGCGTGCGGGCGGTCAGGGCGACCGTTATACGATCATGGTGCGCGGGCGGCAAAGCAACCTTTTTTTCGAGCGCAGCACTGAGCGGAGCGGGAGAAATCTTGGCAGATGGTTCGTTGAAAGACGAGGCTGAAGCTGCCGTGCGCCTAATAAAAAAGCTCTCTTTCCTTTGCCGGAGGTGGCAAAGGAAAGTCGAGGTATGTAGGATACGGTGTAGCCGATTAAGGCTGCGCCGTATTTCTCTTTTCACGCCACTATTGGCGGATTCTCGCAGATTTCTTCATAGGTTTCAAGGATTGCTTTGCTATCGGGGATTTCAAGCACAAGCTTTTGTTTGCAAAAGATATTAAGAACCATGAAAAAGTCGAAGAAAAGCAAAATGTATCCGCATAATTTTTGCACGAAAAAGCCTTTGAATTTTTCGTAATAATCTGATATAATACATATAGTGCGTAGCCGAAAGGTGTAAGTCCAGCTTTTTTGGACTTACACCTTTTTTGCGTTTATAGGAGGTAATTGAATTGGAACAAAATCAATCGTATCTTGCCACCGAAAAGGTTGGCAAACTCATGGGCAAATACGCTGTGCCCTGTATCATTTCGCTTTTGGTCGGCGCTTTATACAATATAGTTGACCAGATTTTTATTGCCAATGCCGACTATCTCGGCTCATACGGCAATGCTGCCAATACTGTAGTGTTTCCGCTGACGGTCATCGCACTTGGTATTGCCGTTATGATTGGCGACGGCTGCTGTGCCTTTGTCAGCATTTCTCTTGGCGAAAAGAAAGCTGAGAACGCAACGCGCAGTGTCGGAAACTCTGTGTCACTTTGCATTGTCAGCAGTATAATTATAACTGCCCTTTATTTGATTTTCGCAGAACCTATTCTTACAGCCTTCGGCGGAAGAATAAATGCAGAAACCTTTGAACTGTCAAAAGAGTATTTCTTTTGGATTGCCCTCGGCATACCGTTTTATATGTTCGGTCAAGCAATGAATCCAATTATCCGTGCCGACGGAAGTCCTAAATTTGCAATGATTTCCACCGTAACAGGAGCAATAGTCAACATTATCCTCGATCCTATTTTCATCTTTGGTTTCAAATGGGGAATGACGGGTGCGGCTGTCGCAACTGTTATCGGTCAAATTGCAACTGCCGTCCTTGCGGTTTGGTACTTGTTTCGCGCAAAGATCGTTAGACCCAAAAGAATTGATTTTAAGCTTAAATTAATCATTGTCAGGAAAACTCTCGCCCTCGGTCTTTGCAGCTTCCTTGCACAGATTTCACTTGTCGCCGCAATGATGGCAATCAACAACATGATCCGTAAATATGGTGCGATGGATGCTGTTTTCGGGCAGGAACAATATGCGCACATTCCTATGGCGGTTGTCGGCATCGTTATGAAGTTCTTTCAGATTGTTATTTCCATCGTCATCGGAATGGCGGCAGGGTGCATTCCTATCGTCGGTTACAATATGGGAGCAAAACTTTATAAAAGAGTAAAGAAATTGTTTACGAAGCTTTTGATTGCAGAGACTTGTGTCGGTGCGGCAGCACTTATCATTGTGGAGTTCTTCCCGAATGTTCTGATTCAAATTTTCGGTGCTGCAAATGAAAGCGTATATTATACCGATTTTGCGGTAAAAGCATTCCGAATCTATCTTTGTATGATGATCTTGGCTTGCATAAACAAGGCCACCTTTATTTTCTTACAGGCAATGGGAAAAGCGATTGCGTCCACAATGCTCTCAATGGTTCGTGAAATTGTTTTCGGCGTCGGTTTTTCTCTTTTCCTGCCATTGTTCTTTGGGCTTGACGGCGTGCTGTATTCGATGCCGGTCTCAGATGTTTTAACGGCTGTAATCTCCGCGATTTTAATTACCGGGACTTATAAGCAGTTATCGCAAAACGAAAGTCTACAAAAAACTGAATAGAGAATAAAAAATACCGATGCTGTCGCAAGTGAGTAAAATCGCTTTAGACAGCCCCCCTTTTGTTTGTGCTATGCTATATGTAATACTTCTTATCTCGCATATCCGAGCCTCCTTTAAGTTTCTACCGTAATTGCACTCAAAGGCGGCGTAATAGTCGAATGTACCGCAAAAGAAAGAGGGCAAGAGAATTGAGAGAAGCATAAAACTTCTCTCAATTCTCTTGCCCTTCGCAATGCTCGGCGTTCCTATAAAGCATAACTCTCCTTAGGAACCCTAAGCATTTGAAAGAGAGCTTTTTTATCATCGCAGGCTTTGCTTACTGCGGCTGTATACGAATGATATTGTTGTTTAAATCAATGCTTTTAATGATGCCGGGAACAACGGTCTGCGCACCGAAAAGGTTGGTGAGCTTAACAGTGTTTCCCTCAACCTCAACACTGGTGACGCGCTCGCAGATGAGCTTGTCAATGCCGTTTGCGGTTTCATAGGCGTTTGAAAGGCACATAAAAATCCCTCCTTTTGGGGTGCTGCTATTTCATCAGCTCAAGCGCCTGAGCGAGCTTATCGTTTGCGTCGGAATAAAGGTGCATCGCCTCGTGCAAGGCGGTGGCGGCGTCCTTTTTGCCCGCCGCCTCAAGCGCGTGGTAAATCTCGTGAAGCTCCTCGCCGTGGTGGCGGTTGTGGTCAAGCGTATAGGTCAGCAGGGCAAGGGTCTCCTCATCGGTGTGCTTACCGGGCTCGTGTGCGTGGTAATGGTCATGACCGCAGTGGCATTCATGAACGTGGCTGTGATCGTCGTGCATTATTTATTGCCTCCTTCCGCGAAAGACTATACCGCCTTAGGCGGCATTATCGTTCAAAATGTAATAATATATTTTAAAGCAAAACGTAAAAATAAGCAAGCCCCCGGGGGGATAAGCAAACACTTTTTCAAAAGAAGGGGAATAGACCGCGACTAAGGAATATATTGAGGAAAAGGCAAGAGTTTTGCGTGCAAAGCTTTTTCGCCCGTTCATAAGAGACTTGTATTAAGCAACAAAAATATTTCATATTACTGTATGAAAGATATAAAATCTTCTTGCAAACGAGCAAAGTCTGGACAATTTGAACATAAACAGTCATAATACTGATAGTAAGGAGACCTTGCACGAAGGGAGATGAAACGATGAGTCTGGTACCGATCAGCGTTGAATTTTTATATGAGGGACTAATGGTTGATTATCCAATATATTTTAAGGATGGAAAGCAGCTTGTTCTCCTGTGCAAGAACCTTATTCTTACAAAAAACAGGCTTACCGCTATCAAATCGGCGCTGGATGCGGGCAGAAACATTTATGTGGATGAGGAGCGCCGCGCCGCCCTTTTAGAGGATACCAGCTTTTTTAAGGTTGCCCAGGAGCGGCTTGAAGCAAAGCTGGGCATGACGCAGGTCAAAGAGAGAGTCAAGAAAATCATCAGCAGCGCCGAGGAAAGCGGTATCGTTAAACGTGAGGAGATTGACGAAATGGTCGGCAGCCTTACGGAGAAAATCGACGAAAGCGATGCTGCCACCATTATCCAATGCATCAGCGGTATGAGAGAGGTTGACGAATACCTTTTCAGCCATAGTGTCAATGTTGCCATGCTCAACGGTCTGATCGGACGCTGGCTGCATATGAGTGAGGACGACTGCCGGGAGCTGGTTAAAGCCGGCGCTGTTCACGACATAGGCAAGGTGCGCATTTCACCCAAGATCATAAACAAGCCGGGCAAGCTCACTCCGCTGGAATATGAGGCGGTTAAAATGCACACACTTTTCGGACGCGAGATACTTGAGGAATCGGGTGAGACAAGCCGCGAAATTCTTGATGCGGCGGAGCTTCACCACGAGAAGGTAAACGGTACCGGCTATCCGCACGGGTATATGGGCGGGCAGATTTCAAGATTTGCATCGATAACCGCTGTTTCGGATATTTATGACGCTATGGTCGCGCGCCGCTGCTACAAGTCGGAAAGCTCGCCCTTTGAAATCCTCGACCAGATATCCAAAAATGCCTTTTCCGGGCTTGACATGGGAATTATAAAAGCCTTTTTGCAGAATATGCCGGGAGAGCTTACGGGTACTAACGTTTTGCTTTCAAACGGCGCGTCGGCAAGGGTTAAGTATGTAAATCCCAACCAATACAGATTCCCCGTCGTTGAGCTGGACGGTGAAACGGTTCAGACAAACGAAAACCTGAAATGTGTAAGGATCTACACCGCTTGATACATGAAGGGCTGCCCAAGTCGGGCAGCCCTTGATTTTATGCTGAAAGGTTCTTATGCGGGAAGCTCTCCCTCGCCGTCGGGAGAGGGCATATCGCGCAGGGCGAGATAATAGTTGACGTAGGTGAAGTTGGTATATGGAATAACGAAGATGGAGACAAAAGGAATAACGGTGAGTAAATTCCAGCCGAGGAAGCTAAGATCCAAAACGAAAAGCTCGCCCTTGCGTCCGTTCATCATTTTCTTGCTCTCGCGGATGCATTCAAGTGCGCTGTATTCGGGGTGGTCAAGCATTATATACAATGCCTGACGGTAGCGGTAGGCGGCGATAATGCCGGGGATGATAAAAAGCAGCGCCCAGAGATAGATAAATACTGCCATCAAAAGGTTCAGCAAAAAGACCTTCCCGAAGATCGCAAAAGCGTCAAAAAGGTTGCCGTATGAGCCTTTGCGTCCGCTGCATACGTTATAGCAGTAAATTGAAAAGCCTGTGGAGATCATAAGCATCATAAGGCTGATTGCTATAATGAGGAGGGAAGCGGTGATGGTCGGCGTTGGAATAGTGGGGACAAAGTTGAAGTTGCCGTTTTGGTATTGCCGCATCATCTCGCTCATAATGACTGTTTGCCCGCTGACAGAGCCGGTCAGAAAATTCAAAACTTCAATGATGATATAGTAGACCAGCACTACCAAAAATGGGCTGGGCTTTGATGAGGAGAGAAGAAGCTTTGAATTGTGTTTTATTGCAAGGCGGTTGATAGACATATAAATCGCTCCTTCGGGGCATAAGCGCTCCGTTTTTCTAATTCCAGTGTAACACATTTTGCAGGAAAAGAAAACCGCTAATATAACAATTGATATATGCGTCGCTATATGTTAGAATGTGTTCAATTCATAGCGCCCGGATATGATTAAGCAGGGCGCAAGCTCCACACGAAAGGAAAACTGCTATGAACGAGCTTAAAAATAAAATCCTTGCGCTGAAAAAAGAACGGAACGCCTTTATAATGGCGCACTATTACCAGAGCCTTGAGGTGCAGGAAATTGCAGATGCTGTCGGCGACTCCTTTGCCCTTGCCAAGCAGGCTCAAAACGCCTCGCAGGAGATAATAATCGTCTGCGGTGTGCGTTTTATGGCGGAGAGCGCCAAGATACTAAATCCGGAAAAGACCGTCTATCAGTCAAATCAAGGCGCGGGCTGTCCCATGGCGGATATGATTACGCCGGAGGAGGTTTTGGAGCTTCGCGGAAAATATCCGGAAGCCGCCGTTGTGTGCTATGTCAACTCCTCCGCCGCCGTCAAAGCGGTCTGCGATATCTGCTGCACCTCCTCCTCGGCGGAGAAGGTGGTGCGGTCACTGCCCAACAAGCAGATAGTTTTTGTCCCTGACCGCAACCTCGGCTCATACATTGCAAAAATGGTACCTGAGAAAGAGGTCATTCTCTTTGACGGCTGCTGTCCCATCCACGATGCGGTCTCCGAGGAGGACGCGCTTAAAACCATCGCCGAAAATCCGGGTGTAAAGCTGATTGTGCACCCCGAATGCCGTGTTGAGGTGCTTGCGCATGCCGATTACATAGGCTCGACTGCGGGGATTTTGGACTATGCCAGAAAATCCGACGACAAGGCATTTATTATCGGCACGGAGAGCGGTATCTGCGAAATCCTCAGCCATGAGCTGCCTGAAAAGGCGTTTCTTCCTCTCAAGAGCGGCTTTATATGCGCGGATATGAAGAAAACCACGCTTCAGGACGTTCTTGACTGTCTCGAAGGCAAAAGCGCTCCCGTGGAGTTGCCGGAAAGGGAACGGAACGCTGCCCGCGCAAGCCTTGAGCGTATGGTGAGCGTTGGCTGACGATAAGTTTACATAAAAACACCACCTATATCTGATGATGAGATATAGATGGCGTTTTTGCATATAGTAGTTTACATAAATTATGGTTTGGAGGCTTTCTCGATAAGCTTGTCGATGAAGTCTAAAAGGTCCTTCTCGCTGCACTCAGCCAGCAGCAGCCCGGCGTTGTCATTACCGCGTAAATAGACCTGACCGCTGTGAATAAGTAAAACGAGCGGGGAAAGGTCGTCCTCGTCCAGCGGCGAGCCGTCAAGCGAGTATGCAGCCAAAGTGTAGCTGGGCTTGCCGCTCGGCTCGCTTTCGGGTATGGCGGAGTTTTCAAGGAGCTTTGCCAGATCCTTCAGACTTTCAATGTCAGTAAATACCGCCAGCGGCTCTGGCAGCGCTTTGTTTGAAGCCGACAGCGCCGCGTGGTCGGGAGCATCGCCTTCGTATATGCGCACCTCAACAGGCATACGCTCGCCGTCCTTAACGAAATAAATTGCGTTGTCGGTCACGGAAATGCCGTTGCAGAATAAGTCTGAATCGACAGTGCGTGAGCTGCTGTTTAAAGCGGTGGCGATAAAGCGCAGAAAGTCGTTTTCGCCGGTGTCCTCAATAGGAAGCCCGTTGTTTTCAAACGAAACGCAGCCTCCGTGACCAAACTGCGTAACAATGCCGCCGATTTCTTCCTTCTGAGCCTCGGGGGCGGAATCAGCTTCAAACAGACCCTCGTCGCCAAAGTTGGGAAAATCAAAGTTCAGACTTGGGCTTGCGTCGAGGAAGCTTTCCTCGGTATCCGCACCCGCGCTGTCCTCTAAAAAGCTCTCCGCGCTCAGTGACGCTTTCGATGGCACAAAATCGGATTTGATGCCGCTGAGTAAGCCCATATGACCGGCACCGATGAGTATGAGCGCAAGGCAGGCTGCAATAGCGGTGAAGCGACCGAAAGCGAAGCGGCGCTTTTTGCCGCCGTTTTCAATTAGGTTGACTTTGAACATAACGCCCTTGGCGAGCATTTCCGGCGGCTCTGCCAGTTCGCTGCCCAAAGAGTCTGAGATAGAGGAAAAAGCGTTATATACTTTTTTGCAGGTCTCGCAGCTCTCGATATGGGCGCGAAGCTCGGACGCCTGCCGCTCGTCCAGCTCGCCGTCTATAAGCAGACTTATGGCTTCTATGTTTTCCTTGCAGTTATCCATGCTTCACACCTCCTTTTGTATGTTTTGACGCAATGGCTTCGGGAATGTTCCCCTCAGCCGACAGGATTGAGCATAGTTTCTTTCGCGCTCTAAAAATGCGGGATTTTACCGTTCCGGCTTCGAGTGAAAGGGCTTCGCCTATCTCCTCGTAGCTAAGCCCCTCTATTTCGCGCAGCAGCAAAATTGCGCGATAGTTGGGGGGGAGCTGCAAAAGACCACGGTTAACGGCGCGCCTAAGCTCGTTTTTTTCGACCATCGCCTCCGGAGAGAAGCGCTCGTCTGAAATTTCAAGCTCCTTTTCGTCCTCATCCTCAAGATAGGTCAGCGAGCCGTGCGCCCGCCGTCCCTCGGAGCGAAGAAAGTCCAGACATACGTTTACGGTAAGGCGATAGAGCCAAACCGAAAAGCGGCTGTCGCCGCGAAAGCTGCCGATCGAGTTATATGCCTTTATAAAAGCCTCCTGTGACATATCGAAGGCGTCATCCTCATTTCCTACGGTTCGCAGGGCGAGGTTATAGACTTTTGTTTGGTTTTCAAGCACCAGTGTTTCAAAGGAGGAGGTATCACCGGCTTGCACCTTGCGGACAAGCTCCAATTCTTCCTCTTTGGTCATTACCTCACCTCAATTCTCTTTTGATCTGCTTTGCAAGCTTTAGTATGTCCTCAAGCGTTTCCACATGGACAGCCTGAGCGCGATAGTAGCTTGAATGGGGAATCCCTTTTAAATACCACGCAAAGTGCCGCCTTGCCTCAAGACACGCAAGGCGCTCGCCCTTGACCGACGCTGCAAGCTCAAACTGGGCTACCGCCGTGTCAATGCGCTCATCGAGGGTTGGAGCTTCGGGTGGGACAACGCCGTCTATCAAAGCGTTGGCGCGCTCAAATATCCATGGGTTCCCGAAAGCGCCGCGCCCTATCATAGCCCCGTCGCAGCCGGTATAGCGCAATATATGCGCTGCGTCCTCCGGCTCAAATACGTCGCCGTTCGCAAAAACGGGAATGTCCACAGCGCGCTTTACGTCGCGGATAATGTCCCAGTCGGCAACGCCGGAATACATCTGCACTCTGGTGCGTCCGTGAACGGCAATAGCGGCAGAGCCTGCCTCCTGACACATTTTCGCAAATTCAACGGCGTTTGCGCTGCCCTTATCCCAGCCCTTGCGGAACTTGACGGTGACAGGAACACCTGCGCCGCGGACAACCGCCTCAATAATTTTTTGAGCCTTGTCTATATCCTTCATAAGGGCGCTGCCGTCGCCGCAGGAGACGACCTTGCCGACGGGGCAGCCCATGTTGATGTCAATAATATCAGCGCCGGAGATTTCTTGGGCTATCCCCGCAGCCTGTTCCATGACCTCGGGGTCGTTTCCGAAGATCTGAGCGGCGCAGGGATGCTCGTTTTCCGCAATCTGAAGAAGGCTTTTGGTTTTTTGGTCGTTATATACGAGAGCCTTTGCACTTACCATTTCCGTGCAGGTATAGGCAGCGCCGTGCTGCCTGCATACCTGCCGGAAGGCAAGGTCAGATACCCCCGCCATAGGGGCGAGGGCGAGTTTTCCGTTTATTTCAATGTTTCCGATTTTGATCATAGCAAGTCAAAAGGCACAGCATAGCCTTAAAGCGTCAAATCAAGCCCGACGGGGCAGTGGTCACTGCCCATTATTTCGGGGCAGATAAAGGCTTTTCCGATATTGTCTCTGAGCCTGTCAGATACGAGGAAATAGTCAATACGCCAGCCAACGTTGTTTGCGCGTGCGTTGGCGCGGTAGCTCCACCATGTATATGCTTCGCGCGTATCCGGGTAGAGGTAGCGGAAGCTGTCAGTAAAGCCGGAGTTTAAAAGCTGCGAGAATTTGGAACGCTCCTCGTCGGAAAAACCGGCGTTGCCCCTGTTAGGACCGGGGTTTTTAAGATCGATCTCCTCGTGAGCCACGTTCATGTCTCCGCATACGACAACGGGCTTTTTTAAGTCCAGTCCCATAAGGTAGTCGCGGAAGGCATCCTCCCACTCCATGCGGTATGCGATGCGCTTTAGACCGTCCTGCGCGTTGGGAGTATATACGCAGACAAGGTAAAATTCCTCAAATTCCAGCGTGACGGCGCGCCCCTCGGTGTCGTGATAGGGGATGCCGATGTTATAGGAAACTGAGAGCGGCGTTTTGCGCGTGAAGATGGCTGTGCCGGAGTAGCCCTTCTTTTCAGCGTAGCTCCAGTAGCTTTCGTAGCCCGGCAGGTCAAGCTCTATCTGACCTTCCTGAAGCTTGGTTTCCTGAATGCAGAATGCGTCGGCATCCAGTGCCCAGAAGATATCCTCAAAGCCCTTTTTAACTGCTGCCCGCAGACCGTTTACGTTCCAGGAAATAAGCCTCATGCGCGTTTCTCCTTTTTTGCGACAACGCGGTTTATCGTTACGCCCTGCTCGTAAAATTTGACCTCATAGTCAGTCATAATGCCGGAAGGACCGTTTGCGTGCAGGTCGCGCGTAAGCTCTGAAAGCTCCCAGCCCTCGTCACGCATTGTTTCGATTGAGTACTCAAAGAGCGGGTC
>SAMEA3663207__coassemble_487_pt1 | contig 12554 bp, 10 predicted proteins | sample SAMEA3663207__metabat2_high_PE_010 | metagenome-assembled genome bin SAMEA3663207 (sample SAMEA3663207) | pig gut metagenome | biome: pig gut; feature: pig-associated habitat; material: faeces | place: China | collected 2013 | reverse complement strand
TTGCCTGTGCCGCCCTTGCCGGTTACGGCTATGGTTCTGATTTTTTCCATAATAAAGACCTCGCTTTTCTAAAAATGTATATAAAGCCGCAGTGCGGCGTCATATCCGAAGTTGAAAATGCATGGGTTTTTAGATACCACGACCGTAGTGCGTGACACTACGGTCGTGGCGAAAATAAGTATTAAGCTGCCGGGCTTATGCGTCTTTTCTGTAATTGTGTGCGCCGACGACGGATTCCATGTATTCGCCGATCTGAGCGCGCAGCTCGTCGTTGCTCTTGTAGCGCGGGTCGACAGCATCGACATCGACATACAGAGTGGGGATGCCGTACTTCTCCTGGATGTAGTCGGTAACGATCTTGCCGGAAGCCCAAGTGTGCTTGCAGCCGACGTGACCCATGAAGATAGAGACGTTGACGGAATACTCCTCGTACATCTTGTCGATAACCTTGAGCCAGTAATCGGTCGGACCGGTTGCGCCGTGGATCATCGGAGCAAAGAGCATCATCTGGGCGGTCTGGTACTTAACTCTCTCCCAGTTGTCGAGGTCGTCGAAGATGACGCCTTCCTGATAGCCGAAGCCGTCCATAACGGTGATTGCGCCGTAGGTCTTTTCCATCCAGTCCATGATGCCGGTGTTGGACCAGAGCATATTCTGCATGAGGCAGACACGGTACTTCTCTTCGGGGCACTTGGTAGCAGTCATGCCCATGTCGGCAAGCATTTCGCCCATTTCGAGCTGAGTCTTGAGCATATCGACCAGCATCTGAGTGCCGGGCAGGAAGCCTGCCATCTCGTTAAGAACGAGCATACGACCGGGGAGGACGCAGGGGGTCTTCTTACGAAGGTCGGAGAGCTTCTTCAGATAGACATGAGCCTCGTTGGACAGCTCGTTGATCTCTTTGAACTTTGCCTTGCGCTCGTCGTCCCACTTAAGACCGGTAAGCTCCTCAAGCCAGGGAACGAAAGCCTGAATCTGGTCGGCAACATAGCGGAAGCCCTTGTCGTCATGACGGAAGGGAAGGTCGAAGGTGTAGCAGGGGCAGTCATAAAGACGCTCCATCATGGGGTATGCGATACGAGCGGAGTCGCAGGGAACTGTTGCGTGAACGAAAGCATCCAGCTCTACGCCCAGCTCGTGCTTGAGAGCAACACCGAGCTGTGCCTTATCGATAGCGCACATGGAGGTGGGAGCATACTTCTCGGTCTCGTCGATGAAGCGGCTGCAAAGGTCCTCCATGGAAGCGATACGGGTGGGGATGGTGTCGAAGAAGAAGGGAACGCAATCGAATGCACGAAGAAGGGTTACGGGAACAGGGCCGCCGAAACCAACGAGCTTCTTGCCGTTCTTGTGAGCGTCGCGGATCTCTTCCCAGCTAGACTTCTGGATATCGACAGTCCACATAATCTCGGGCATGCCCTTGGTGAGCATATGCTGATAAATGCTGTCAACCTGCTCACAGGTCAGATCTATCATGTTGACCGGCTTTGTGGGGTCAAAGTTCTGTTTAGGTGTGTTAGCCATTATTTTTTCCTCCTTCTTACTTCTCTAACATTTCGATGAACGCTTCAGCACGGATGGCGAGCTGACCGGCATTAGCCATCTGCTCCTCACGCTCAACCTGCAGCATGGGAACGCCAATTGCCTTGAGGTCCGGCTCGAGGTAATAGGTCTCGCCGCCCCAGCACTCGCAGTTCTGCATCTTCTGGTAAACAACGCCCTGTACACCGTATTCCTTGCAAAGCTCGACGATTTCCTTGTGGATAGCAGGACGATTGTCCAGCTCACGCGGGCAGGTGTTGCGGTCGAGGTAATACTTTGCAAGAGAGCCCATAACGTCGTTGTCATCAAGCTCGATGGGAGCGCCGAAGGTTCTCTCGCCGAAGCAGTTGTAGTCAGCAACAACGACGCCGCCCTTTTCCTCGATGACCTTGATGAACTCAGGGTTATCGAGAGCGGAACCGATGAGCATCAGACGTGCGCGACCTTCGATGGGCTTGCGGGTCTTAGCCTCTGCAAGGAACTCCTTGAGCATTGCGTTGTACTCGTCAACGGTGGTATCGCACTGTGCCAGACAGATTGAAAGAACCTCAGCTCCGGTAACGACGGGGTTTTTCTCCTTGCGCAGAGCATAGAGCTCAGCGATGAGCTTGCGGGTCTCGTTGGTCTTGGCAACGGCAGCCTTGATAGCCTCGTCGGTAACAGCCTTGCCGGTGAATTTGCCGAGAGCGTCAGCCATTTCCTGGAGCTCTTCCTTGTAGAACTTAACGGTAATGTCGCTGTTCATGCGGGGAGCGCCGATGAAATGAGTGAACTGTTCCTTATTGTTAACCTTTGCAATATGCTCCCAGTTGTCGATGATACGAGCCTGCATCATGCAGCCCTGAGACTGAACAAGACCGTCGAGCTCATAGGTGCCGTTCATCAGATACTGAAGAATGGAGCGAGCATAGCTGCAGGAGAAGCTGGACATCCATGCTTCTGCGTCGCTGCTGTCAACGCAGTCGGTAGCGCGGAGACGAACAGGGAGAACGTCAGCGGCGTAAAGGATCTCCTCGGGAACATGGCAGCAAACGTAGCCCATTGCCTTCTTGCCCGATGCCTTCCAAGCTTTAACTGAATCGCTTGAAATCTTGGTGTCGAATAATTTCTGGTAACTCATGTGTTTCCTCCTTTATTGTTTTAGGAAAAAAAATAATTTCAATCCCGACCGCGTGTGCTCGTCCATTGCCCAATTCCGAGTCCGCAGCGAGTTAAAATTCAAAGGGGACAAAGCCTCTCACCAGGAGAAGCCGATAGCGCCTGCCTCACAGCTCTGTAAGCAAAGCTCCTTTTTACCGTTAGCCTTACAGTTTGCGCAGGCAGTTTGTAAGGTGTTGCGGACATCCTCCCGGATGATGACTACCTCATCGTCGAAATCGTCAAGCTCTGTTGCAAACAGCTTTTCCGGACAAACCGAAATACAGCTTTTTCCTTCACACTCGGCGCATTTCGCCGTGTCGATCTTGATGTAATAGTGACCGGATCCGTCTTCATAGCCATAGTTTGCTATCAAGACATTCGCCTCCTTCCAACTTGCACAAGACTTGTTTTCTAACTTCCTGTATATCAAAAAGCGGGAGCAGAGCGTACTCCGCTCCCGACCATATACAGTGTGTTTTGCTTACTGAGCAGCCTTTGCTCTCTTCTTCTCAACGAGATCCTTAGCAATGAGAGCCGCGCCGACAGCGCCGGCGATCTGGGTATCCCACTTGGGCTGAAGAGCCTCAACGCCCATGATGCGCTCAATTCTCTTAACAACGCCCTTGTTCTTTGCGATACCGCCGGTGATGGCGAAATCGGGCTCCATTCCGTTGCGCTCAAGCAGACGTGCAACACGCAGAGCCATAGCGTGGCAATAAGCGGCGAGAACCTTTTCCTTAGACCAACCGGCACGCATAAGCTTTGTTGCCTCGGACTTTGCGAAGATAACGCAGGTGGAGGAAACAGGTGCGGGCTCCTCGTCGATCTGGAAAGACATATCGCCGATATCCTCAACGCGGACAGCGAGGAGGTTTGCGATAACTTCCATGCCGCGGCCGGTGCCGGCTGCGCACTTATCGTTCATCATAAAGGAGGTAACAGCACCGTTCTCGTCGCAGTGAATCGCCTTACAGTCCTGACCGCCCATGTCGAGGATGGTGCGGATGGAAGGTCCATAAATGAAGTTTGCACCGCGTGCATGGCAGGTGATTTCGGTAACGGTCTTGTTGGAGAAGGGGACATTAACGCGACCGTAACCCGTTCCTATTGTATAGGTAATATCTTCGAGTGTCAAGCCGGTATCCTTCATAGCCCAGTTGATAGCACCGATAGCGGAGTCGGGACTGTTAGAGCCGGTTCTCATGTTGGAATAAGCATAGGGAATGCCGTCGGCAAGGATAACAGCCTGGGTGCTGGTGGAGCCTATATCTACGCCCGCGGTGATAAGGCTGCCGTGCCAGTCGGGAATGTCAGGGTTCTTCCAGTTGGACTCGGTCCATCTCCAATATTCTACTTTTTCAATTTCAGCCATGGTATTATCCTCCGTATACTAATTCTCGGTTCCAAAGATGGCAGCGCCGATTGCGCTCATGAACATATTGTCTTCGGCGACTCTGATTTCTCTCTCAAAAACCTTGGACATGCAGCTAATAAGACCCTTATTGTAGCCGGGACCGCCGACAAAGGTGTACTTGTCGGTAAGACCTACGCGGCGGATCATAGATGCGATGCGGTTGGCAATGCCCATATGTACGCCGTATGCGATGTCCTCTCTGGATTCCTTGGCGTGGATAAGAGAAATAACCTCGGACTCTGCGAAAACAACGCACTGAGCGTTGGTAGCAAGCTCCTTGGTGTGACGGAGAGAGTAATCACCCATCTCCTCGGTGGTAATCTGGAGTGCGCGAGCCATTGCCTCAATGAAGGTGCCTGCGCCGGAAGCGCACTTGTCGTTGACCTCGTACTTCATAACGGTGCCGTCGGGGTTAAGACGGATAACACGGCAACTGTCAGCGCCCATGTCGATAACGGTCTCGGTGTCAGCGAATGCACGCTTTGCGCCTCTGCAAGCCGCGCCGACTTCATTTACCTCGACGTCGCCCCACTTGACAATTTCGCGACCTACACCTGTGATAACGATGCGGGAGATATCTTCCTTCTTAATGCCTGCGTCGCTCAAAATCTTGTTAAGGACGTTCTGCGCGGCGAGGTCTGCGTCAAACTCCGTGGGGATAAGCGCCTTGGCAACAACTTCGCCATCCTTAAGGATGACGCCCTTGGTGTTCTGACTGCCACAATCAATTCCTGCGGTGATCATAATAAGTTCCTCCTTTATATGCTTTGCCGTCCCAAAACCTATATTTATGTTTGACGGCATTAGGGTCTGCTTTGATAATGAGCAAAATATATGCCAAATTGCTTATTCTAAATATTTTTATGTTTTTTTACAAAAGCCCTTATGCCGATTTGTTAATTATCGCAAACATCGATTATTAAAATGTCTTCTCATGAAAGACGATTTTTCAGTTTCGTTTCGTCGAATATCGGCACAATTTAAGCCAAACATTTAACAGTTGCTTCAAAATTGTATCAATAACGTATTTTGAACGTCCATGTGTCACAAACAGGTTTAAGATAATCTTCTTTTGCAGTTTGATGTAATAATTTGTCAGAAGAAGCAAACCGATAAACCGACATAAAGCCGGGCAGGTTACGAGAGTGCAGCAAAATGCCTCCATAGACGCAAGGCGGGAGCAAAAGCTCCCGCCTTGTATTCTTGTTTCCAAGAATGAGTCTTACTTGTTGACGACAGTGTCCATGTACTCGGCAATAGCAGCCTTGATCTCGTCGGGGCTCTTGTAGCGACCGTCGATACCATCAACGTCGAGGTACAGGGAGGGAATGCCATACTTATTCTGGATCATGTCGGTGACCATCTTTGCAGATGCCCAGGTGTGCTTGCAGCCGATGTGACCGACGAACAGGGATACGTCGGGTTCGTAGTCCTCGAAGATCTTATCAACGAGGTATACGAAGTTCTCAGACGGTCCGGCAGCGCCGTGGATCATCGGGTTGTTCTGCATCTTCTTAGCCATGGTCAGGTAGCAGTCACGCGGATTGTCAAGATCCTGATACAGATCGCCGTGCTGGAAGCCGAAAGCGTCCATAACTGCAACTGTGTCGTACTCTCTTTCGAGCCAGTCCATAACGCCGGAGGAGGACCAGAGCATATTCTGGAGGAGAGCTGCACGGTGCTTCTCGCCGTTTACGCAGGGACCCATGCCCAGCTCGATGAGCATCTCGCCGGTCTCAAGCTCCTTCTGGAGCAGGTCGCCCATTTCGGGGAAGCAAGCCATAGCGTTGGAGGTTCCGTTGAGAACCAGCATACGACCGGGCAGCGGGCAGGGCTTATGCTTACGCAGGTCTGCGCACTTACCCTGAAGCTCATAGGTTCTGTTGGAGTTAGTCATAGCTTCCTTCAGCTTATCCCAGTCGAGCTTCTTGCCGGTGAAATCTTCCATCCACTCAACAAACTTCTCGGTCTGGTCAGCGAGGTAGTTAAGACCACGCTCGTCACGACGATAAGGATAGTCGAAGGAGAAGGTCGGAACCTTCATCAAGCGCTCCATGTTGGGGTATACAACACGGGAGGAGTCACAGGGAACTGCGGAATAAACGAAAGCGTCGGGGGTAGAGCCGTACTGATCCTCGAGGAGAGTGCCGAGGTAGGTCTTGCACAGACCGCAGGTGGTCTGAGGAACATACTTCTCAGCGGAGTCGATGAACTTACCGGTCAGAACCGGGTTCGGAGACAGACGGATGGGAACGGTATCGAGGTATACGGGAATGCAGTCAAAAGCAACAATGATGTCAACGGGAACCGGACCGCCGAAGAATACGAGCTTCTTGCCGGACTTCTGTGCGTCACGGTAGTTGTGCCACATGACGGACTGAATCTCAAGAGTCCACAGCAGGTCGGGGTTTCTTTCCTTCATGCGCTCCATCTGTCCTTCGACCTTCTGGCAGCAGAATTCGAAAACGGACATTTCGCCGCGCATTACGGCATCTTCTAATCTGGTATCTTTAGCCATTAAAGTATCCTCCTTTTCCTTATTTCTCGATCATTTCTACGAAAGCTTCAGCACGGATAGCGAGCTGACCTGCGTTTGCAAGGTGCTCTTCGCGCTCAACCTGAAGCATCGGAACGCCGATAGCCTTGAGGTCGGGTTCGAGGAAGAGGCTCTCGCCGCCCCAGCACTCGCAGTACTGCATCTTCTGATAGACAACGCCGTCAACCTTGAATTCCTTGCAGGTATCAACGATCATCTTCTGCAGCTCAACGCGGTTATCCAGCATACGCGGGCAGAGGATACGGCCAAGATAGTAGTCGGCGATGGACTCGATGAGGTCGCCCTTGATCTCGAGGTCGTATGCGAAAGGTCTGCTGCCGTGGCAGATAGCGTCGTTTACGAACAGACCGCCCTTGTCCTCAATAACCTTGAGGTATCCCGGGTTGTCCATAGCGGAACCGATGAGCATGAGGCGTGCGCGACCGGTCTCGATGGGAGCGCGGTTCTTCGCATCAGCCAGGAATGCCTTGAGCATCTCTATGTACTCGTCTACGGGATAGTCGCCGTAGCTGAGGGTAATCTTCAGACAGTCTTCGCCGCTGATAACGGGCTTATCTGCCTTGCGAAGCTCATAGATTTCACGAATGAGAGCGCGAACCTCGTTGTACTTGCCGATGACGGTTTTGAGCTTCTCATTGTCGAGCTTTGTGCCGGTGAACTCCTCAAGATCCTTGACGAGTCCCTTGATTTCCTCAACATAGTATGCACGAGCCAGGCTGTTGGTCTTGTACATACGGGGAGCGCCGATCTCCTTGAAGAACAGGTTCTTCTTGTTGATGTTCTTGTCCTGATACTCAGCGTTGTCGAAGCAGCGGGCAGCCATCATGCAGCCGTCGCTGGTGACAAGACCGTCGAGCTCGTAGGTGCCATTCATCCAGTACTGGAGCATGCCTCTTGCATGGCTGCAGCTGAAAGTGGACATCCAAGTGTCAGCGTCGGGGCTCTCGGTGCAGTCGGTAGCTCTCAGACGGACGGGCATAATGTCCATAGCCTCGAAGATCTCAACGGGAACATGGCAGCAAATATAGCCAATAGCCTTTTTTCCTTGTGCTCTCCAGGCCTTAACCGCTTCCTGGTTTACGCCTGATTCAAATAACTTCTGGTAATCCATGTGTCTCCTCCTTTTTTGTTCTTGGGGCATAATTCGACTTGCGCTCCGCCCTAACTCGCGAACAAAACGGACGCACAAGTAAAATCACAAAACACGCTTCTCAATTTGAGAACGCACACGCAAAAAATGACCGCGTCTTGCTCGCGGCGGGTCACAACTGCGTATAATATATTTTACCGTTGCAAATTCAAAATGTCAATTCAAGATTGAATTTTGCGCATTTCAACTATAATTCGCAATCGCAATTGTGGAATAGTGCAAGAAAGTCTGAGCCGTGATTTACTGAAACAGCATCACGCCCGCGAAATCATAATCATATCTATACTTTATTGTAATCGGAAGCTTATTATTTCCCTCCTTTTTCAGAAAGCGGCACAGGGTATCATGAGCATCGTCTAAACGCCATACCGCCGCAGCGGTATATTTTTCTCCCACGCTTGACTTTGACACAGGAGCGCCTTACAATTTATCATATAAGTACGAAAGGCAGGTGATGCCGCTTGCATATTCCCTCTGCGGCAACGCAGGAGCTTGAGCTGCTTTCCTTTGCCGACGCGCTTGAGCACCGCGACAGCTCCTGCGGCTATGACCGGGAACGATGGCTCTATGTACCCGATTTTTATTCAGAATACCGTTACATACTCGGCACAAAAGGTGAAAACCCGCTTATCTGCATAGGTATAAACCCCTCCACCGCCGTACCGGACAAGCTTGACAACACGCTCAAATCCGTTGAGCGCATCGCCTCAGGCAACGGCTATGACAGCTTCATAATGTTTAATGTGTACGCCCAAAGGGCTACACGCCCCGACGATATGGACACGCAGTGCAACCAATTGCTCCACCGCGAAAACATGAATGCTTTTGAATACATACTCTCCCATGTCGGCGTAGGACACTCTCCCGCAGTCTGGGCAGCTTGGGGCGCAATTATAGAAAAGCGCGCATATCTTTCCGATTGCATCCGCGACATGGTGAAAATCGGTGAAAAGTACGGCGCTGTTTGGCTCAAGGCGGGCAAATGCTCAATCAAGGGGCATCCTCATCACCCGCTCTATTTAAAAAAGGACTCCCCTACCGAGCCGTTCGACGTGCTCTCTTACCTTGACCGGCTCAAAACCTGAGCGTATAACTTATGTATTTTGTTCGCTTCATTTGTTCGCCCGCATCTGTTTTTCACTCGCGCACATTAAATCACAAAATGTCAGAATAACTACTATGGCATTTTTATTACCATTGTTTTTGACATAAAGTTAAAAAATCCTCAAACTCTTTCTTTTTTGATTTACTGACAAACGCATTTCGTTTATACTTCAATTAAACTTACCGCGTAAAATAATAGCTGAATATAAAAAAATACGCATATTGTATTGCGTGTTCGGAGGGGCAAATTGGATATTTCAAATATTGTCACTATGCTGGGCGCCATAGCCATGTTTTTGTTTGGCATGGCAACCATGACCGACGGCTTGGAGAAGCTCTCCAGCGGTCGTCTTGAAAGCATTTTAGAGCGTCTGACAAACAATGTTTTTAAAGGTGTGCTGCTTGGTGCGCTGGTAACGGGACTCATCCAAAGCTCTGCCGCCACAACGGTTATGTGCGTCGGCTTCGTAAACGCCGGCATCATGCGTCTTACGCAGACGGTCGGAATTATTATGGGCGCGAACATAGGAACTACTGTGACCGCCCAGCTTTTGCGTTTGGGTGATATTTCCTCGGACGTTTTCTTACTCCAGCTTCTCAAGCCCTCGTTTCTGGGACCGATCCTCGCCATCATCGGCATTATCCTCTATATGTTCATCTCCGGCGGAAGAAAAAAGACCATCGGTCAGATCGCCCTCGGTCTTGGCATTTTGTTCATCGGCATGAAAACGATGGAGACCGCCGTTGCTCCGCTTCAGGATATGCCGGAATTTCAGGCTCTCTTTACCCGCTTTTCCAATCCCCTGCTCGGCATTCTTGTCGGTGCTGTCGTAACGGCTCTGCTTCAAAGCTCCTCAGCCTCCGTGGGAATTCTGCAGGCTGTCAGCTCCACCGGCATCGTCAGCTTCAGCATGGCAGCCCCGATTATCATGGGTCAAAACATAGGTACCTGCATTACGGCACTGCTCTCGAGCATCGGCGCGAGCAAGAACGCAAAGCGAACCGCCGCGCTGCATCTGCTGTTTAATATCAGCGGCTCGATTATCTTTATCATCCTGCTTTACGCGGGCAACGCGCTGTTCAAATTCAGCTTCTGGGAGGCAACAATGTCGCGTGGGTCGATAGCAAACATCCACCTTGCCTTCAACCTTGCCTGCACGGCGCTTCTGCTGCCCTTTAACAAGCAGCTTGTTAAGCTGGTGCAGCAAATCGTCCCCGGTGACAGCGAGGAGCGCGAGGTCTGCGTGCTTGACGAGCGCTTCCTCTCCTCCCCCTCTCTTGCGCTTGAAAAAGCGCGCGATGCCGTAAACCAGATGGGCGAATACGCAAGGACGAACTTTTTTCTCGCCTGCGATATTCTTGACCGCTATGACCCCAAAAAGCTTGAGCGTATCAACGAAAACGAGTGTGCCATTGACAAGATGGAGGGGCTGCTCGACAACTACCTTGTAAAGCTTACCGACCGCGCTCTCACAAGCGACGAGAGTAAGGCTGTTTCCGAGCTGCTGCACACGCTTTCGGACTTTGAGCGTATCGGCGACTATATCATAAACCTTACAGAGTCCGCCACGGCTCTGCATGACCGCGGCATAGCTTTCTCAAGCCGCGCCAAGCGCGAGCTGTTCCACCTGACCGGCGCTGTAGGCGACGCGCTTGAAAAGGCGGTTGCCGCTTTTGAGGGCAGAAACCGAAATCTCGCCTTGCAGGTAGAGCCTATCGAGGAGGTCGTTGACCTGCTGAATGACGAGCTTAAAAGCCGCCATGTTGAGCGTCTCAAGCACGGCGAATGCACCGTGGAGCTTGGCACGCAGTTCCTTGAGCTGATCATTAATCTTGAACGTATTTCCGACCACTGCTCAAACATCGCCATGTATATTCTCCGCCAGAGCGCAGCGCATGATGACATTATCCGCACCGACTCCCACGAATATTTCCACATCCTCCACCACGGCGGGGATGAGGATTTCAACAAGATGTATGCCGAGTACCGCCAGAAATATTACGACCCCATCGTCTAGGGTGACGGGCGCTGTACCAAATCAGTTTTAAAATGAGGTGTAAAAATGGAGCACATTGTCAGACCTATGGAGCGCGGAGATTGGGGCGAGATCGTTGAAATCTTCTTTCAGGGCATCCAGTCAAACAACTCCACCTTCCATTATGAGTGCCCCTCCTATGAGGAGTGGGACGCTATTCATACTAAGGACTGCCGTCTTGTGATTGAGGATGGCGGCGAGGTCGTTGGCTTTGCGGCGCTTACGCCCTTTTCCTCCCGCGAGTGCTACAAGGGCGTTGCCTCGGTGAGCATTTATATCGACGGTGATCATCAGCACGGCGGCTATGGCACGGAGCTATTGTCCGCGCTCGTCGCCGAGTCTGAAAAATGCGGCTACTGGACGCTGGAGGCAAGCATTTTTGAAACCAACGCGCCCAGCATTAAGCTGCATGAAAAATGCGGCTTTCGCGTTGTCGGTGTGCGCGAGCGGCTGGGTAAAGACCGCTTCGGTGTGTGGCGCAGCGTTGTGCTGATGGAGCGGCGTATCCAGACGGACAAGGCGGGAGGCTGCGACTGCGCGCAGATGAAAAAGGCACAGGCAGAGCGTGAAAAACATATGATGGACTAATATATAACGCCGGCTCAACGAAAAAGAGGCTTTTCTTTCCGAAGTGAAAGAGAAGCCTCTTTTTATACCGAGCGCTCTAAAAGCGCATTATTTCATCTGGCGCTTGCGGGCAAGGTTTATCATGCCCTCCTGCATATCGCCGAGGTTTGCAAGCATTTTGCCCGCACCGTATGCCGTACAGGTAAGCGCGTCGTCAACCGCGCTCACGCGGATGCCTGTTTTGTCGTTAATGATCCTGTCCATTCCGGCTATAAGACTTCCTCCGCCGGTGAGAATAATGCCGTTCTGGTCAATATCCGCCACCAGCTCCGGCGGAGTGCGCTCAAGCACCATTTGGATGGCATCGAGTATAGTATCAAGCGGCTCTTGCAGTGCCTCGGCAACGTCGTTGGTGTCAACAGTCTCGCTGCGGGGCAGACCCGTAAGAAGGCAGCGTCCCTTGACCTCCTCGATCTTCACTTCACTGACAGGATAGCAGCAGCCGATGGAGCTTTTAAGCTCCTCTGCCGTTTTAAGTCCTATAAGCAGGTTGTGCTTGCGGCGTATGTATTTAACGATAGCCTCGTCAAACGCGCCTCCCGCAACCTTTATTGATTCGCTTTCGACAACGCCGTTGAGTGAGACAACGGCGACCTCGGTAGTGCCGCCGCCAATATCGACAACGAGGTGTCCGTCAGGCTTTGAGATATCCGCTCCGCTGCCGAGGGCGGCGGCAACGGCAGACTCAAGCAGGTAAACCTTTCTTGCTCCCGCTTCAATGCCCGCGTCTATCGTTGCGCGCTCCTCCACGCCCGAAATACTTTCGGGAACGCAGATAATGATGCGCGGCTTGAAAAGGCTAAAGGAGGTGATGCGCTGGATAAGCTCCTTCAGCATACGAACCGTCATATCGTAGTCGGAGATGACCCCGGAGGCAACAGGATAGATCGAAACCACGTTTGCGGGCGTTCTGCCAAGCATTTTCTGCGCATCCTCGCCGACCTTGAGCAGACGGCCAGTGTGCTTGTCCACCGCGACAACGGT
>SAMEA3663207__coassemble_486_pt1 | contig 12563 bp, 7 predicted proteins | sample SAMEA3663207__metabat2_high_PE_010 | metagenome-assembled genome bin SAMEA3663207 (sample SAMEA3663207) | pig gut metagenome | biome: pig gut; feature: pig-associated habitat; material: faeces | place: China | collected 2013 | reverse complement strand
TGCTTGAACAATTTTTGCTTCGAAATATTGTCTAATTTTTTGGGGTCACTTCATATTTGGTCGTGCTTTTTATATATTGTAGCAGCTTATGCTCATTTAGGCTTTTTGGCGATGATAAGGTCGCGCCGTATAGCCTGGTCAACACGATGCTCAAAGCGTTCATACAAACCGCCGGACATTACCTCGAAGCCAAGGGAGGCAAGCTGCGCGGCGAATTGCTCGCGCGGATATACGAAGCTGTTCCACGAAAGCGCCAGCGCTCCGCCGGGCTTTAAAACCTTGTACCACGCGCCGCCGCAGGAAGAAATCAGCTCCTTGGGGCTGCGCGTGAGAGAGCCGCCGCTTTTCGCCGCGCCAACATTGCCGTGCTGCACGCCGTAGGGCAGATCACCAACGATCAGGTGAAAGCTGTTTTTCTTAAAATATCTGTCTGCATACATGGAGTTGCCCGCCACCAGCTCAAAATGACGTGTGTCGCCCGCCTTTTGCTCCGCCTTGCTTCGAGCGATATCCGCGCAATAGCGTTTGGCGGAAAGCCCCTTTTCCTGCAAGTTTATTTTTTCCGTGGAGGTCGTATGCTTGAATTTTTCGGTTTCCAAAAACTTTTTTAGGTAGTTAAAGCCGTCCGTCACCGACTTTTCGGAAAGCTCCGCGCCATAGGCGTCAAAGCCGAGAGAAAGAGCCTCAAAAAGCGTTGTCCCCTTGCCGGCGATGGGGTCAAGCAGGCGAATATCCTTCGTGGAAAAATCGCTTGAGAGCAGAGCCGCGTTTATCATAAGGCGCGTGAAAAGCTCGTTGGTTTTGCCGGAGTATTTGAGAATGGAGCTTAGACCGCCGTCCATATAAAGCACCTCCGGCAGAGGGACGGGAGATAAAAGCAGCCTATCCCCCTCGCCCACAAGCTCGAAAACGGCATAGACAAAGGAAAGCCGCGCAAGCGCTGCCAGCATCTCATCCGAAAGCGCCGATACGGTGGAAAAGCAAACATAAAAAATTCCGCCAAGCTCCTCGCCCTTTGGCTCGGTATAATCGCAGCCGAGCTTATCCAGCGCCAGAGAAAGCTCCGAAAGTGAAAGCTCCTTTGACGCTTCAAAATAAACCCTGTTATGTCCGGGATTTGAGAGAATTGCATATTTTGGCATAAGCCTGCCCCCGATTAGTTTTATTTCGCTGTGATTATAGCAAAAACGCCTGACTTTGGCAATTACCCCGGCAAGGGAAAGAAAAACGCCTTGCTCGATTGAAGATGAGATGGTTTTTGTTCAACTGCCACAATTTAACCGTTATTAGCCGTTTTTTATTGCTTGCTTCCCCAAAAAGTGATAGAATTTCTGATAGGTTAGTCTCTAAACAAGGATAGCTATATGAGCGAAAGGAAAAAGTCATGCAAAATTCAGCGATGACAGCCAGAGAAACGGTAGAATACTTTTCGGTTAAATACTTTTGCGACAGGGATTTTGATGCTGCGCTTGAGTGTCTTAGCGATGATGTGCGCTGGCTGGGAGCGGCTGACAGCGACAAGCTCATAATAAACAAGGACGGATTCAAGGAAGTGTTTTTCAGCAGCGTTGTTGACATCACAGAGCCGCTTTCGCTAACAAATGAGCTGCTTGACGAGCGCAGTCTGGCGCCGGATATAACACAGATTTTGATGCGCCAAAAGCTGCGCAGAGCGCGCGGTAATTCGCTTATTTTCGAGCAGCGCTGTGAGTTTATCTGCCGCAGGGAGAACGGTATACACAAAATCTGTGGCATACACGGTTCGGTATTCTTTGACTGGAAAAAGCAGGCTCAAGCGAATCGCAAGATTAAAAAGTCCGAGCTGGAGCTAAAAAATGTTGCCAATGCCGTTCCCGGAGGTCTTATCACATATAAGCTGACAGCGCCCAACGAGGCGAAAATTACTTACTTCACCGACGGCGTTCCGGAGCTTTTGGGATACAGCCGCAATGAGTATAAGGCTTTGCTGGAACGCTTTCCTATGGGCAATGTTTGCGCGGATGATTTTGAGCGCTACAGCTCGGCGCTGATAGAAAGCCTTATTTCAGGGAAAAACGCGGATATGACCTTCCGAAGCGTTCATAAGGACGGAACACTTGTTTGGGTTACTCTCGCCATGCAGACAGAGCAAAACAGCAGTGGGGAGCTGTTGGGGCATGGAGTCCTTATGGGCACCTCCAAGGAGTTTAATCTTTTTAGGAGCATTCTGGATGAGTACACCAACGCAATATATGTTGTTGATGCGGAAACCTTTGAAATCTACTATTCCAACAACAGTATGCGCGAGCTTTTGCGCTTTTCGGAAAAGGATGTTCAGGGAAAGAAATGCTACGAGGTGCTTTTCGGGAGGGATACTCCCTGCGAAAGCTGCGGTATTTGCAGCGGCAGACCTCTGCTTGAGGATGAAAGGACGCTGCCTAAGTTTGGCAACAAGGTAGTGCTTATTACGGAGCGCTTTATAAACTGGATGGACAGACCCGCCATGATTCGCTACGCAAAGGACATTACCGAGCGCAGGGCGGCAAGCGAAGTGCTGCACAAAGAGCAGGACCGTTACCGCATAATGGTTGAAAACACAGGCACTGTAGTTTTTGACTGGGATCTTGAGAACGGCACTACATACACCTCCGGTGATTATAATCGCTTTGTGTTAAGCAGACAGCCGGTGAACGATATCATAGAAAACCGCATTTCAATCGCCGCGGTCCACCCGGATGATCTTCCCTTGCTTCAACAGTTTGGCAGAGACACCAAGGCAGGGCGCGCCTTTGTTGAGACAACACTCAGAGCGCGAATGTGCGACGGCAGCTATCTCTGGACGACGATTTCCGTCAATAATATCTGCGATGAGACAGGCAAGCGTGTGCGCGTTATCGGCGCGATGCGCGATGTAAACGACGTGCAACTGGCAGCGCTTGACCGTCAGCTAAGCCTGCGCAGGCTGGACACCGTTATAGAGGATACAAATATCCTCTATTGGGAATATGACATCAACGAGCACAGCGCCGTTTTGGGCAAGACCACGCAGGAGCAATGCGGCTTGGAAGAGGTAATAGAAAACTATCCTCAGCCTCTTTACGATACCGGTTTTATTCCGGCTGACTATCAGGCGCAATACAATTGGCTGCTAAATGAAGCGGAAAAAGGCTCGGAGTACGCCGAGGCAAAGCTTCCTATGGTTTTAAAAGACGGAAAGTGGCACTGGCAGCTTGTTCGCTACCATACGCTGTTCGATTCTAACGGTCAGCCCAGCCGCGCCATCGGCACGGCGATAGACATTACAGCGCAGGTTGAGGCTGAAAGAAAGTATAAGGGAATCGTTGCGATGCAGGACGCGCTTGCGAGCCATGCCAACGATTTCTTTGTATTCAACCTTACCCAAAACCGGGTGGAGAGCGCTAGAACCTCAGTGCGAGACACGGACGAATATGAGGGAATGTCCTATGACTATTTCATAGCATATTCAAGCAACCATATGATCGGGACGGAATACTCCAAGGAATACGCGATGAGGTTCAACCGGCAAAGGCTTCTCGCCGGCTTTAACGCCGGAAAAAACACCGTTAACTGTACTGTTAGATATGCGTCGGAGGACGGTGCGGCAAAGTGGATGGAGCTTAATATGAGCCTTGTCGAGAACCCCGGCAGCGGAAATATAATCGCTTTCTTTTACAGCAATGACATTACGCGCCAGAAGATGGAGCAGGAGGTCATAGAGGCGGTATCTGCCTACGACTTCGACATTATTGCCCTCACCGACCTTGACTCGGAACAAATAACGCTGTTTAAAAAGCGGGACGAGTGCTTTGGTCATCTAAGCTACAATGGCTTTGTGGATTTCGACAGCACGATTCGCCTGTCGGCGGAGTCTAATGTTTACCCGGAGGACAAGGAGCTGTTTTTAAAGTGCAACTCCATAGACAATATCCGAGAAAGACTCAGGGAGAAGGAATTTTACGAGTTTACCTTCCGCTGCTACGATGAAAACGGCGCTGTTCGCCTTAAAAAGAGCCGCTACGCCGACTACAGAATGACCGGAGGACTTGTGCTTCTCACGAGCATCGACGTTACAGATGTTGTTGCGGCGCAGGAACGCCAAAAAAGCGCGCTGCAAGCGGCGCTTGACTCTGCGCGCCAAGCAAACTCGGCAAAAACGGCGTTTCTTTCGTCGATGAGCCACGATATAAGAACGCCGCTCAACGTAATTGCAGGAATGACCGAGCTTGCAATAGGTGAGCCGGACAATGTTGAGCAGGTTAGAGAGAGCCTTTCTACAATACGCGACGCATCGGGACACCTTCTTTCTCTCGTTAATAACATCCTTGAGATGAGCCGAATTGAAAGCGGCAAGGTTGTTACTGCCGAGGAGCGCTTCAGCCAGAGTGGGATACTCAATAAGCTTGCTCAAATGTCCGCGCCGCTTATAAAGGAAAAGGATCAAAAGCTGGAGCTGGAAATCGATGTAACGCACGACAGGTGCATAGGCGACGCTTTGCGTCTGACCAGAATTCTGGAAAATCTGATTTCCAACGCTGTTAAATTCACGCCGAAGGGCGGCTGCATAAAGGTTAGCTGCCAAGAGTCGGAGTCCAAACACGGCACGGAGCTGCAGCGCTACATATACACGGTCGCGGACACGGGCATCGGCATTCAGCCCGATCAGCTTGAGAACATTTTCGAGCCGTTTTTCCGCACGGGCACAGCCAGCACCACAGGCATCGAGGGAACGGGTCTGGGGCTTTCCATCGTTAAAAGCACGCTGGAGCTTATGGGCGGAACGATAGATGTACACAGTGACACGGAGGTAGGCTCAAGCTTCGTTGTTGAAATTCCCTTCCGCGTGGCTGAAAAGGGGATAGAGCAGCACGAGAGTATGCCCGAGCAAAAGCGGCTTTCAACGGATTTCTCCGGGCTTAACATTTTGCTGGTCGAGGATCACCCGATAAACGCACTGGTAGCGACTCGCATTCTGGAAAGGGGCGGGGCAAGAGTAACGTTTGCGCATAACGGTCTTGAGGGCTTTGAAACCTTCAGAGACAGCGAGGAAAACGAGTTTGACATTGTGCTTATGGATATTCAGATGCCTGTTATGAACGGCTATGAGGCGTCGATGGCGATACGCGAATGCAGCCATCCGAGAGCCAAAACCATTCCCATTGTGGCGATGAGCGCGGATGCCTTTGCAGAGGACGTAAAAAAAGCGCTCTCAAGCGGCATGAATGACCATATCTCAAAGCCAATCGAAATATCGCGGCTTGCCGAGGTTTTGACAAACCTTGACAGATTTGAAAAAAGATGAGCCTTTGACCGTATGAAAGCATTTTTAAGCGGCAAAAAGAAACAGCACTCTTGGCTTTGCCCGGAGTGCTGTTTCTCTTTTAATCAAGTATCCTGCCGTCCGTCGATATTGTGACCACCTGCCAGGGAATGAATTTGCCGCTGTTTTGCAGCGCTGCTTTTACCGCGTTTTCTATGCCGCCGCAGCAGGGAACCTCCATGCGCACAACGGTGACATCCTTTATGTCGTTTTGACGGATAATCTCCGTGAGCTTTTCGGAATAGTCAACGCTGTCAAGCTTTGGGCAGCCGACGAGCGTGATTCGTCCCTTGATAAAGCGCTCGTGGAAAGCTCCGTAGGCGTAGGCGGTGCAGTCGGCCGCGACAAGCAGGCGCGCACCGCTAAAATAAGGTGCGTTAATCGGGGCAAGCTTGATCTGCACAGGCCACTGAGAAAGGCGGCTCGGCTGCTCGTCCGGCATCCTGAGCGTTTCACTCATGGAAAGCTCCATGTGCTTGATTGCTCTTGACTGCGTTCCGGGACATCCGCAGGGCAGGGTGTCGCCCTCGGCGGCTTTTGCTTTGCTTGCCATTACCGCTGCCTCGTCATAGGCGGCTGCCTCACGCTCAACGAAGCTTATCGCCCCTGTCGGGCAGACGGGCAGACAGTCGCCAAGACCGTCGCAGTAATCGTCGCGCAGCAGGCGAGCCTTGCCGTTAACCATGCCGATCGCGCCCTCGTGGCAGGCGTCGGCGCAAGCGCCGCAGCCGTTGCAAAGCTGTTCATCTATATGGATAATTTTTCTAATCATAGTTTTTCCTCCTGTTGGTTTTTTCTTGCCTTTATGTGCTTAATATACTATGATTGGGACAACAAGTCTGTTGGAAAAACAACAAAGAGGATTTTTCTATGGAGTTTCTTTCGATTATAAAACACGCGCCGATATTTGCCGGCATTGACGAAAACAGGCTCGACTCCGTGCTTGAATGTCTGGGCGCGAAAACAAGGGAATATGAGAAAAACCGATACATCCTGCGCAGCGGAGACAGCGTTGATTCCGTGGGGCTGGTACTCAGCGGCGCGGCGCTCATAATTCAGGAGGATTTTTGGGGCAATCGCAACCTGCTTGCAAATCTTTCTGCGGGGCAGCTTTTTGCGGAGGCGTTTGCCTGCTCGCCGGGTAGTGTTATGAATGTCAGTGTGGTGGCGCAGGTAGACTGCGCCGTTTTGTGGCTTGATGTTAAGCGCATTTTGACCAGTTGTCCGAACGCCTGCGCTCATCATGCCGCGGTAAGCCGCAATTTGCTTTCGGAGCTGGCGCGAAAAAATTTGAAGCTCAATGAAAAGCTCACGCATATGGGGCAGAGAACGACCCGCGGGAAGCTAATGTCCTATCTATCGGCGGAGGCGGAGCGGCACGGTGCGGCGGAGTTTGATATCCCCTTTTCCCGCCAGCAGCTTGCCGACTATCTTTCGGTTGAGCGAAGCGCCATGTCAGCGGAGCTTTGCAGGCTGCGCGATGACGGAATTTTGAGCTTTAGCCGCAATCACTTCCGCCTCCTTAGCAGGCTTGACTGATTTTGCCGCAGCTTTAATATGCACTGTGCACGGACAAGACGCCTCGCCCGACAATAAAAAACCGCCCCAAGGGGCGGTTTTTTATAGATCCTGCCGGTCTGCGGCGGTGAGGTCAAATTCGTTTTCCAAATTATCGCGTGCAAGGTCGCTGTCAATAGGTCCGAAGGCATTGCTTATGGGCTGCTCACTGTGTGGATGTGAGTGGTATACCTTCAGCTCCGGCGATTCGCTGCCGGCGATTATCGGGCGTGCCCGCTTGCTGCCGTGCTTTGCCTTGCCTTGGATTTCTGCAACGGGCGGAGTATCGTTTTTGGGACTTGTGTGCATCCAGTCCGGACGTGCCATGCCCTGTTTTGACATAAATCATCACCTCTGGACTTATTTTGTCCGCAAAAATACTCGATATTCGACGAGGTGTGATTGTAAAAACAGGCGGCTCACGCAGTGAGAGCCGCCTTGTGAAAGCCGGTATCAGCCGCACACTCGGCATTTTTTTAAAAAATGCCGAGTGTGGGCAGCTTTTGGGAAAGCTATTTGTCGTTTAGAACCTCCTCAAGCTGTCGGGAGATGCTGTCTATGCCGACAACGAGGTCAACGAGTATTTTTATGTTGTTTCGCTCCTCCTCGCAGGCGTCGCCGACGCGCTTTAGCTCCTCCATGCTCTGCTCGCTGATTTCGCCGACGCCGTCTACGATGGTGACGATTTTTTCAGAGTAATTGGCGACGTCTTTGGTGAGCAGGTCGATACCGCCGATCTTGGCGGTCATGGAGTCTGTCGCCTCGGTGACAGTGCGGCTGGACTCTCCGGCCGCTTTGATGTAGTCCATGCCGGAGTTGACAAGCTCGGTGCTTTCATCCATCGCCTGTGCCGCGTTGAGAGTGTTTTGAACAACGTCCTCAATGATCACGCTTATGTTTTCAACGGCTTCCTGCGTTTGTTGGGCAAGATTGCGGATCTCCTCGGCTACGACTGCAAAGCCCTTGCCGGCAGCGCCCGCGCGCGCAGACTCGATGGAGGCGTTGAGAGACAGGATGTTGGTCTGCATGGAGATGTCCGTAATGACCTTCGTTATGCCCGCTATTTCGCGGGATTTTTCCTGTAGTGTGTTTATCGCCTCGCGGCTTTTTACAGTGCTTCTGGTGATGCCGTCAAAGCCCTCAAGCACCATTTGCATATTTGACAGGTTCGCCTCGGTAAGCTCGTGAACATCGTTTGAAAGGTTCGTTATCTCGCTTGTGCCTTCGGCAAGCTTCGAGAGGTTTTCGGAAATCATAGAAACGTTTGTGCCGACCTCACGGAGCTGCTGCTGAGTTTCCTCGGAGGCGCTCATAGCTATGCCTGCGATCTCCACTATTGTTTCATTGTTGGCGGTGGTGTTTTGCGAAACGGTTGAGAGTGTGTCCACCGTGCTCAAAAGCGTGTCGGACACGGCGACGGATTTTTCACGCATTGCGCGCATACGCTCCGCCATTTTTGCCTGAGCGTCTACGTCCATAAGGTTTTCAAGCAGCAGCCTTGTTCTGTTGTTCAAAGAGAGGAACAAGGAGGACACCGCAACAAGCGAAAGCGCGCGGGGAGCGATGACAAACACAATGAGATAGTACATATCTTTTATGTTGGAATCCGTGGTGAGGTTGAGCTTGTAAGCAAAATACTGGGCTATGGAAAAGGCGATGGGCGAGAGAACGATGGCATAGATATTCACGCCTTTGGAGAAGTACATACCCGCGACGCCGATGGCGAAGATGTATATGACAACAGCGTGCCAATTGAGCGTTACGATCATTATGCACACGAAAAGCGCCGATATGGATACAAAGATATATTTAAGAGCAGGATGCTTGATTTTAAGAACATTTACCAGCAGAGTCGGGGTGAGGAGAAGAACCATTCCGCTTATATAGGCAACCACCATGGCGTTCATGTCGATGATGAAAATGCCGACTATGTTTAAAATCATAATAAGAGTCAAAACAAGAGCGGTGATGCGCATCGCCTTAGCCACGAATATGTTTGCCTGTGCTTCATTGCTGGCTATTATAGAATTTTCGCCTGATTGGAACTTTTTCATATAATGATCATTCCCTTTTCTCAAATTCAAGGCTTCTGATTTAAGCGAGCAATCCTTGTTGTTAATATAATACCAAGTTTTATCTGATTTGAAAAGACACTTTTGTTAATTATTTTGCTATCTCGTCGTTTTTTGCGGTTTCACCGATAAGCGCGGCTTTGCGGCCTTGCTGATGGTATTCGGCGAGGGTGTGGGATTGTTATCAGAATGCGTGAAAAAAGCATATATACATTAAAATATGCCGTTAATGTTCCGGCTTTTAAAGCGAAAGACGCAAAAAACCCGCAACCAAACGGTCACGGGTTTTTAAGCTGTGGTGCGAGAGAGGAGACTTGAACTCCCACGCCATTTGACACACGCCCCTCAAACGTGCCTGTCTACCTATTCCAGCACTCTCGCATATTCTGTTTCCCGCCTTGCGGCGCAAGAGTTATTATAACAGAAACAGAAGCTTTGTCAACACCAAAAATTTAAAAAGTGACATTTATTTTTTGTTCAGAGCGGGCGGGGCGGTTTGAGTTGAGCCTTTGAGCGGTGAAGCTAAGCAGTATCAGCAATACTCCGACAAGTGCCGCCGCGCCGTAATTCAGCGTGAGCAGATAGTGTCTGCTGAGATAGGCGTAGTAGCACAAAAAAGACGCAAACGACGTTAAAGCGGTCATAGGCGCATACTGCGCGTAAAGAACGGCGGGCAAAAGCGTAAGCACATCAGCCATAAAAAAGTAACGGTCGTGCATATGAGGCAGAAGAAAAGGGATACCGACGGCGAAAAGCAGCGCTATGCCCAAAAGCGCCTCGTCGTTCAGGCTGCTGCGGCGCTTCCACGCCCAGAGAAAAATCAGAAGCACGAACAAAAAGGCAGCGGCAACAGCCACAGCGGAGAGCGCTGCGGTATTAACACCGCCGGAGACAAACGCAAACAGCGACGGGGAGTTATAGTTAAGCCCCGCGCCGACGGTGTCCGCCTGATAATAATAAAGAAGGAAGGCGTCCTTAAAGGGTCTGCCCATTAAAACGGCAGGCAGGATGAGAATTAAATAGGTCAAAGGGAAAACCGGAAAGTTTTTGAGCTTTATTTTTCCGGCAAAAAGCAAAACGGCATAAAGCGGCATTATAAATACCGCCTGAAGCTTAAAGCTGAAGGAAAGCGCCATGCAAACCATTGATGCGTTGGGTCTGCCGGAAAGCACTAGCCAAAAGGCGAGTACGGCAAAGGCGGTATAGATGCTGTCACATTGTCCCCACATTGCACCGTTTATGACGACGGTGGGGAGGAGAAGCGTAATAAGGTATGCGGCAAGACGCTTATCGGCTGAGCGGGTGAATACTCCCGTGAGCTTCATCATGCCGAAGGCGAGAACAACATCAAAGATGATAGACAAAAGCTTTATAAGGTGCAGGTCGTTGAGCGGGATATAGGAGAACAGAGCTAAAAAGTAAAGATAGGGGAGGTTATAGTTGCCGACGCTGCCGTCAAGCCCCTTGAAGCCGCCGTTCTGACGAAAGTATTCCACCCAATGGCACAAAAAGGTGTTGTAGTCGCCGCTTTGATAGTTGATAAACACCGTTCGCGCGGTGAAGGCGATACCCAGCGCAAGAACCGTGATTATTAGTCGGCTGCTCTTTTTGCAAAGCCCCTCGCGCCACGGGACTATGAGGGCTGCCAATAATATGAAGCAGAACAAAAGCATAGTTGGTATTTGCATGAGCATCTATCCCCCAAGATATTGTGTGTCTGCGGAAATAAAAATAGCGGCAGAGTAAAAACCCAAGCCGCACGACGAATATTGCACAAAAATTATACAAAACAGTTGACAAACTGCCGAAAATGCTGATATAATAACTCACTACCTACGCGAATGGGGACAACCCCCCAATATCTATAAATTGATTTTATCAGCTTTTTAGAAAATTGCAATACGCACCGCTGAATTATAAGCAACGCTGCCGGGCGTTCCTTAGAAGCGGAGTATCTGCGAATAAGAAGGAGTGATGGGCTATGCCACAGGACGTTTATTATGGAAAGACCCTAAGAAAGAGCTTTGCGCGAAGCAAGGAAATTCAGGATATGCCGAACCTTCTGGAAATCCAGAAGGAGTCCTACCAATGGTTTCTCAAGGAAGGACTGAGAGAGGTCTTTGCAGATGTCGATTCAGTTACCGACTATTCGGGTAACCTTGAGCTTAGCTTCGTGGATTATTCCATGAACGAAAAGCCCAAATACTCCGAGGAGGAGTGCAAGGCGCGCGATGCCACATACGCAGCACCCCTCAAGGTTGGCGTTCGTCTGCGCAACCGCGAGACCGAGGAAATCAAGGAACAGGAAATCTTCATGGGCGATTTCCCGCTTATGACAGACAGCGGCACCTTTATCATCAACGGCGCAGAGCGCGTCATTGTCTCCCAGATCGTACGCAGCCCCGGCATCTATTACGACAAGAAGGTTGATAAGACCGCCGCCTGCATTTGCAGCACCACTATCATACCCTATCACGGCGCGTGGCTTGAGTATGAAACCGACCTTAACGACGTGTTTTACGCTCGAATAGACAAAAACCGCAAGATTCCCGTTACATGGCTGCTTCGCGCTGTCGGCAGGCGCGATGAGGACAAGCCCTATACATGGCTTTCCTGCGCCGGCGGCGAGGGCGGCGTTGTTACCAACGAGCAGATCCGCCAGGTGTTCGGCGACGACGAATATATCATTGCGACCATCGAAAAGGATGCCTGCCTTTCCCGCGAGGAATCCCTCATTGAGATTTACCGTAAGCTGCGTCCGGGAGATCCCCCGACCGTGGACAGCGCAGAGACTCTGCTTGCAAACCTCTTTTTCGACAAGCGCCGCTACGACATTTCCAGCGTAGGACGCTATAAGTTCAACAAGAAGCTCGCTTTGCGTCCCCGCATTACGGGACGTGAGCTTGCCCTGCCCATTGCTGACCCCATGACCGGCGAGATTATCGCCGAGGCGGGCGAGATCATCACCCGTGAGAGAGCGGAGGAGCTTGAAGCCCGCGGCGTTATCGAGGCTGTTATCAATGCCGACGGCAGACAGTTGCGCGTTTTCACAAACGGCATGGTCGATATGGCAAACTTTGTTGACTTCGATCCCGAGGAGCTTGGCATTAAGGAAAAAGTTCGCTTCATTATTCTGCGCAGATTGATGGAGGAGTATTCCGGCGAGGAGCTCAAGGAAGCGATTTCGAGCAATATTGATGAGCTTATCCCGAAGCACATCATTGTTGACGATATCTTTGCCTCCGTCAACTATCTGCTCGGCTTGCCCCACGGCGTCGGTACTCCCGATGATATCGACCACCTCGGCAACCGCCGCATCCGCTGCGTCGGCGAACTGCTTCAAAACCAGTTCCGCATCGGCTTTAGCCGCATGGAGCGCGTTATCCGCGAGCGCATGACGCTTCAAGACCTTGATATCGTTACCCCGCAGAGCCTTATCAACATCCGTCCTGTAACGGCGGCTATCAAGGAATTCTTCGGCAGCAGCCCGCTTTCCCAGTTCATGGATCAGACCAACCCCCTTGCCGAGCTTACGCACAAGCGCCGTATGTCGGCTCTCGGTCCGGGCGGTCTTTCAAGAGAGCGCGCAAGCTTCGACGTTCGAGACGTTCATTACA
>SAMEA3663207__coassemble_485_pt1 | contig 12567 bp, 15 predicted proteins | sample SAMEA3663207__metabat2_high_PE_010 | metagenome-assembled genome bin SAMEA3663207 (sample SAMEA3663207) | pig gut metagenome | biome: pig gut; feature: pig-associated habitat; material: faeces | place: China | collected 2013 | reverse complement strand
TAAAAATGCGTTCTGCAACCCGGCGCAGAATATCCGTAAACAGCGCGCGTCCCTCGCTGGAGGCGGTGATATCATAGAAAACAAGCTCGTCAGCGCCGTTGTCGGAATAGTATTGCCCCAGCTCCACGGGTGAGGAAACATCGCTTAGCCCTTTGAAATTCACGCCCTTGACAACTCTCCCGTCGCGCACGTCAAGGCACGGAATAATCCTTTTTGTTATCATACGCTCTCAGCCTCTTTCATCCGCGCAATTGCCTCCTCTAGCTTTATTCCGCCGGTATAAAGCGCCTTGCCCAAAATCGCCCCGCGAACGCCTATGCTTGAGAGTGTTTCAAGGTCCGAAAGCCCGCTTACGCCGCCCGAAGCAATGATATCGAGAGAAAAGCGCCGCTTCAGTTCCCTGTAAAGCTCCGCGTTTACGCCCTGCATAGCCCCATCCTTTGAAATGTCTGTGCAGATAATGGTTTTTACACCCAGCTCCTGCATACTCTCAATGAAAGCATAGCCGTCAAGCCTGCTTGTCTCCGTCCAGCCGTGGATAGCGACGCAGCCGTCCTTGAGGTCAACGCCGACGGCGATTTTTTCGCCGAAGCGCAAAAGTGCCTCACGCAGAAAATCAGGGTCAGTAACAGCGGCAGAGCCGATGATAACACGCCTCGCGCCGGCGTTCAGATAATGCTCGACCGCCTGCATATTTCGTATGCCGCCGCCAACCTCTGCCCAAAGCCCGCTTTCACTGACGATTTGGGCGATAAGCTCACAGTTTGGTGTGCCGCCGTCTTTCGCGCCGTCCAAATCGACCAGATGCAGATACCTTGCGCCGGCGGCGGCAAAGCTCTTTGCCACCTCCACGGGTGAAGTGCTGTAAACCGTCATTTGCTTATAATCCCCGCGCAGCAGCCGCACTGCGGCTCCGCCGCGAAGGTCAATAGCCGGAAATAGCTCCATATAGTCTCTCCGTTCAAATTTCGCAGAATGCCTTTAATATTTTAAGTCCAACGTCGCCGCTTTTTTCGGGGTGGAACTGCATACCGAAAACACTGCCGCTTCGCACAGCAGCCGTCAGCTCCGCGCCGTATTCGGCGCTTGCAAGCAGGCTTTCTCCGCAGCCCGTTGCCGCGAAGGAGTGGACGAAATAAACGCAGTCTCCGTCCTTGATATATTTAAAAATCCCGTCCGCCCTGCCGCGTTCTGAAAAGCGCAGAGCGTTCCAGCCTATATGTGGAACCTTGTAGTCCTTCGGGATAACAGGTTCAATGGGCTTGACCTCGCCCCGAACAAGTCCAAGACCCGCAGTCTCCCCGAATTCAAAGCTTTTATCAAACAAAAGCTGCATTCCAAGGCAGATGCCCATTAGCGGCTTTCCCGCTTCGGCAAGAGCTTTCACAGTTTTATCCAGCCCACAGCCCGAAAGCTTTTCCGCAGCGTCGGCAAAAGCGCCGACTCCGGGCAGGATTATGCGTTCGGCTCGCTCAAGCGTTTTCGGCTCACTTGTTACTACCGCTTCCTCGCCAATATAGGCAAGTGAGCTTTTCAGCGAAAACAGATTGCCGACTCCGTAATCAACTATCGCAACCATCACAACGCTCCCTTTGTTGAGGGTATCTCCCCGACACGCTTCGGATCGATCGCCACCGCCTTTGAAAGCGTTCTTCCCAAAGCCTTGAAAACTCCCTCTAATATGTGGTGTGAGTTCTCTCCCGCCATCTGGCGTATATGAAGCGTAAGCTGCGCGCTGCGAACAAAGCCGAGCAAGAACTCCTTCACCAGCTCCGTGTCAAAATCGCCCACCTTTTCAGTCGGCGGCGTTACGTCATAGGAAAGGTGCGCACAAAGTATGAGAGTCTCGTCCATAGGGAGAATAATATCGCCGTAGCGCACTATTCCCGCCTTGTCTCCGAGAGCCTCGCGCAGAGCCGTGCCAAGGCAGATACCTACATCCTCAGTGGTGTGGTGGTAGTCCACGTTAACATCACCGACACAGGAAACGCTTAAACCAAAGCCGCCGTGACGGGCAAAGAGGGTCAGCATATGGTCCAAAAAGCCGCAGCCTGTGTTAACAGAGCATTCGCCGCCCTCTAAGCAGAGCGAAAGCGCAATATCCGTCTCGGCGGTCTTTCTCTCAAGCGTGTAGCTTCTCATAATCAAAGCATCTCCTTTATCGCGGCAACAAGAGCCTCCATCTGCTCGCTTGTGCCGACGGTTATTCTGACATGATTATCAATGCGGGGCTTATTGAAGTGACGAACGAGTATCCCTCTCTCTCGCAGACCGCTGTAAAGCTCGATGCCGGAGAGCTTGGAATGCTCGGCAAAAATGAAATTCGCCTTGCTGTCTGTGCAGCTAAAGCCCAGAGCGCGCAGACTCTCCGCAGTTTTATCGCGCGTCTGCGCTGTTTTAGCGCAGTTTTCGTAATAATAGCTCTGACTTTCAACAGCCCTCTGACCCGCGATAAGCGTAAGGCGATTAACATTATATGGGTTTGTGGAGTTGCGAAGCCTTTCCAAATCGGCTATAAGCTCGTCGCTGCCGATGGCATAGCCCAATCTTGCGCCGGCAAGCGAGCGCGACTTGGAAAAGGTCTGCACAACAAGCAGATTGTCATACGTTTTCGTAAGCGAAACACAGCTTTCGCCGCCAAAGTCCACATACGCCTCATCCACAGCGACCACGTTATCGGGGTTGCTTTTGACGATGCGCTCAACCTCGTCAGGGGAGATTGCAAGTCCTGTCGGCGCATTTGGGTTTGCGAAAACAATCGTTCGATTAATACCGCAGTAATCCTCCGCGCAGAGTGAAAAGTCCTCTCTCAGGGGTATCTCGCGGCGGTCAAGCCCGTACAAGTCGGCATAGACAGGGTAAAAGCCATAGCTGATATCGGGAAAGGCAACTCCCCTCTCACTATCGCAAAACGCCATAAAAATAAAGCTTAAAATCTCGTCCGAGCCGTTGCCGACAATTACATTTTCCGGCTCAACGCCATAGTGAGCGGCAAGCGTCTGCCGCAAAACGCGGCACTGGGGGTCTGAATAAAGGCGAAGCTTCTCCACCTCACCGCGGCTTATAGCTTCAACAACCTCCGGTGAGGGCGGATAGGGTGACTCGTTTGTGTTAAGCTTGATAAAGCTTCTGTTTTGCGGCTGCTCGCCCGGGACGTATTGCTTGAGTGCGGCAAAGCGCGGACTTAAAAACCTGCTCATAATCAGTTACCGCCTTTCAGACGTTTTCTGATGGTCGCGCTGCGAGCGTGCGCCTCCAGTCCCTCCCTGCGGGCAAAGCCGGCGATCTTGTCGCAAAGTGCGTTGAGCGCTTCCTCGGTATAATAGGTGTAACTGGATTTCTTAACAAAATCGTCAACACTCAGCGGGCTTGAAAACCTCGCTCTGCCGCCGGTCGGCAGCGTGTGGTTCGTTCCCGCGAAATAGTCTCCCAAAGGTTCGGGGCAGCTTCTTCCGAGGAAGATAGAGCCTGCGTTTTCTATCAGGTCAAGATAGTTGAAGGGATCATCGACACAAAGCTCCAGATGCTCCGGCGCAATGCGGTTTGAAAGCTCGATTGCTTTTTCAATGCTGTCCGCTATGATTATTTTGCCGTTATTTTCTATCGAAGCTCGGGCGATCTCCTCGCGCGGAAGCTCGGATAGCTGGCGCTCAAGTTCCTCCGCCGTTCTCTCAGCAAGCTTTGCATCGGTCGTTATCAAAACGGCTGTCGCCATCTTGTCATGCTCGGCTTGAGAGAGCATATCGGCAGCCAGAACGACAGGGCTGGTCTTTTCATCGGAGATGACAAGAATCTCGCTCGGACCTGCTATCATGTCGATATCAACAGCGCCATAGACCTGCCGCTTTGCCTCCGCCACAAAAACATTTCCCGGTCCGACGATCTTATCGGCGCGCGGAATGCTCTCCGTTCCGTAGGCAAGCGCCGCAACAGCCTGAGCGCCGCCGCATTTAATAATGCGGTCAACTCCCGCCACCTTTGCCGCGGCTAATATGCAGGCGTTAACTCCACCTTTTTTGTCCGGCGGAGTTACCATGATGATCTCGCCAACGCCCGCTAGCTTGGCAGGAATACAGTTCATCAGTACCGAGGAGGGGTAGCTTGCCGTGCCTCCGGGTATGTATAGTCCCACTCTGGCGAGCGGCGTCAGCTTCTGCCCTAGGATAACGCCGTTTTCCTCGCGTATCTCATAACCCTTTTTCAACTGACGTGAGTGATAGGCTCTTATATTCTCCGCCGCCTCGCGCAGAATGTCCATAAACTCCGGCTCAACGCTGTCAACAGCAGAGTCCCATTCCTCGGACGCAAGCTCAAGGGAAGCCGGTCTCACACCGTCGAATTTCTCTGTGAAATCAAGAACCGCAGCATCGCCGCGTGCGCGAACCTCCGCAATTATCTCTGCTACCGGTGCAAAAACGTCCGGCTCTGAAAGCCCGCGAAGAAAGATTTCGTTTTCGGATACGCGCTTCATGTCCAAAATTTTAATCATCAGCCTTATCCTTTCGCAATGCGCTCGCGCAGCTTGCCGCACATCTGTTCTATCTGCTCCGTTTTAAAGCGAAACGCAGCCTTGTTTACAATGAGCCGTGCGCTGATGTCACAAACGGTTTCCAGCACCTCAAGGTCATTTTCCTTGAGTGTTTTGCCGGTTTCCACAATGTCTACTATAACGTCAGAGAGCTTAACGATGGGCGCAAGCTCTATCGAGCCGTTGAGCTTGATTATCTCAATTTCCCTGCTTTGCTCGGCGTAATAGCTCTTGGCTATATTCGGAAACTTTGTCGCCACGCGCAGAGTCCTGTCCGTGTCGCGCAGGGCATCCTTTTTGCCCGCCACCGCCATGCGGCATTTGCCCAGTCCCAAATCCAAAAGCTCAAAAACATCCGGCTGCTGCTCTAATAGAATATCAAGCCCGGCAACGCCGATATCCGCCGCTCCATGCTCAACGTATATCGCCACATCCGACGGCTTTGCCCAAAAATAGCTAACGCGGTTTTCAGCGTTTTCAAATATAAGCTTGCGCCCCTCCTCCATTATCTCGGGGCAGCCGTAGCCAATCTCATCAAAAATCTTGTAAACGCTCTCGCCCAATCTCCCCTTTGGAAGAGCGACGCTAATCATTGGATTCAAGAATTTCAAGCCCCCTTTCGCCGAGCTTTAAAAGCTGCCTGAAGCGCAGCTTTTCAGAGAGCGCGCTCTGCACGCGCACACGCTGACCGTTATTCGTAAGCATTTTTACAGCCGCCGTCAGCTTTGAAACGTCCGCTCCCTCATCGTATAGCAGCAAAACGTCAACATCATAGCGGCGCTCCTCAAAGCCCAAGCGCTCAAGCTGGTCAACATATACGGCAAAGCCCATAGCCGATGTGTTTTTTCCGAGACGCTCCATAAGCTTGTCGTAGCGTCCGCCGGAAAGCACCGCGCTTGGCACACCGTCAATAAAGCCCTGAAAAATAAGCCCGTTATAATAGCTCAAATCGTTAATAACGGAAAAGTCCAGCCGCAGGCTGCCGTCCGTCTCGGCGGAGAGGACGCTTGCAATTTCCGTGAGTCTGTCAAGCGAGCTTGCCATTTTGTCGTTTTTTACGAGCGCTCTCGCCCGCCGAATTGTATCGTCAAGCTCACCGTAAAGACCAGTCAGCGCGGCAATGCTCTGACAAAGCTCCTCGTCAACGCCGTTTTCGGCACAGAGTCTCTTGATCTCGTGCGCGTTTTTATGCTCAACGCAGGCAACGATGCGCTCCTCAAGCGCCAGCGGCAGGGCACAATACTCCAAAAGCCCCGATATAAAGCCCATATCAGAAAGCACCATAACACAGCTTTCCGAAAGCTTTTGCAGACTTCTGAGCGCCAGTGAAAGCACCTCGCACTGAGCGTAAAGGTCAATGCTGCCAAGGTACTCCAGCCCCACCTGCATGATTTCCTTATACTCATGCGAGCCGCGCGGAGTGCGATAGACATTTTCGTTGTAATAGACCTTTTCCGGCTCCGCCGGGCAAGTAGGAATGTTTTTTGCGATAGAAAGAGTAACATCCGGCTTGAGCGCCAAAAGCTTGCCGTTGAGATCGGTAAAGGTAATGACCTGCGAGCTTGGAAGAAAGCTCTTGTTCTCAAGATAGAGGTCATACTCCTCAAACTTGCTCATTTTGTATTTTTTATAGCCATACTGCTCATAAAGCTCACGCAACTCAAAAATTGCTCTCTCCTCGCGGCGGAGGTCGGAAGTAACTGTGTTCATAGCGCACCTGCCTTTTCCTCTTATGCTACAAGTATAAACTCGCAGGCAAAAAGCGTCAATACTTTATCTCGCTAATTTGTTACCGAATTAGTCTGCTATCATAAGCTTGGCTTTTGTGCGATATGTCCATTACAGTGATATCGCTGCTGTTCTAGCGAAGGATTGAAGCTATTTTATAACAGCACGGACTATGCCGCTTTTTTCAGTGCGCTTATCTCCAAGGCGGTAGCACTCTGTCAAAAGCCGCTCGGCTTCAGCGGCGCTTGCCTCGTCTGCCGCGTGTATCGTGGCAATGCTCTCTCCCGCAGAAACGCAATCACCGACCTTTTTATGCAGCACAACGCCCACAGAGAGGTCTATTTTACTGTCCTTTGTCATTCTTCCTCCGCCAAGGTGTATACATACTCTGCCGACGCCCTCGGCGTTGATAGACTCCACAAACCCCGTCTGTGTGGATATAAGCTCGTGTGTTACAGGCGCTTTCGGCAAAAGAGAGGTGTCAAATACCGCGCGCTCGTCGCCGCCCTGCGCCTTAACCATCTCCGCAAGCTTGCGCAGAGCAGAGCCGTCAGAAAGCGATTTAAGCAGGCTTTCTTCAGCCTCCCGCTCCGTCTGACAAATCCCGGCCGACAGCAGCACCTCTCCTGCAAGCTCCATACAAAGCTCATGCAGCTCTGCCGGTCCCTCTCCGCGCAGCGTGTCTATCGCCTCTTTTACCTCCAAGGCGTTGCCGACAGCGCAGCCCAAAGGCTCGTCCATATCAGATATAACGGCAAAGGTCTTTTTGCCCGCGCCCTTGCCCACGGCTACCATCTTTTCGGCAAGCGTTTTTGCGTCCTCAAAGCTTTTCATAAAAGCGCCGCTGCCGCATTTTACGTCTAGCGCTATAATATCCGCACCGGAGGCAAGCTTTTTGCTCATAATACTGCTGACGATAAGGGGAATAATATCAACCGTCCCCGTAACATCGCGCAGGGCGTAGAGCATTTTATCCGCCGGGACAAGGCGCTTTGTCTGTCCGGCTATGGCAAAGCCGATTTTATCTACCTGCTGAATAAAGCGCTCGCCGTCAATGCCGGTTGAAAAACCGGGAAAGCTTTCAAGCTTATCAATAGTGCCGCCCGTATGTCCCAGTCCCCTGCCGGACATTTTCGCAAGCTTCACCCCCGAGGCTGCGAGCAGGGGACAAAGAACGAGGCTCGTTTTATCGCCTACTCCGCCGGTTGAGTGCTTATCGACCTTTACGCCGCTAATAGCGCTTAAATCGAGCGTGTCGCCGCTTTTAATCATTTCCCTGGTGAGATAAAGCGTTTCAGCGTCGTTCATTCCGCGGAAATATATAGCCATCAGCAGCGCGGATATCTGATAGTCAGGTATTTCTCCGGACACATAGCCGCCTATCAGATAGCCTATCTCGCTTTCCGTCAGTACGCCGCCGTTTCTTTTTTTTATAATAAGTTCGCACGTATTCATAGCACACCTCCAAATGCCGCTTATACTCCCATTGTATCATTAGGCTTCTCACTTGCATAGACGATTTTGCTCATAAAACCCGACCAAGTTCATATAATTCATGGGAAGCGTTTTTTAGGAGACAATTGTGTCTTAACGCCGCCTGCTTGTTTTGCGCGGGCGCGCGTGTCACATCGGGCGCGAGAGCGCGAGGAGGTAATTATGGAGCATGAACTGACGGGGTGTTATCCAATAATTCTGGACGGAGCCGACGCGGGTAAGGTAACAGTCAGCCGCGAGGGGGTCTTCTGGCGCTTTGAGGCAAGCTGCGCCATGCGCGAGGAGCTTTTGCGGCTTTCCGTTTATGGCGAGGGGGCGGAGGGCTATCTTGGCGTAATGGAGCCTCGAGACGGTGAACTGTACTTATCAAAAAAGCTCAGTCGCAGCGCGGTGAGCGGCTTTCCCGGCTCAATAAGCTTTGCGGCACGCGCGGGAGAAACGCCGCCTGCGTTAAGCTATGCCGATGAGGAGAAAACGGAGTCTGTATGCGATAGCAGCGACGCTCCTCCGCCGTCAGGCGACTGCTGCGGCTGCGAAAGCACTGACGCTTCCGGCGGTGAGAGAGCCGATGATTGCACCTGCCATCTCCCCGCTGAAGATGATAAGCCTCCCCCTTTGGAGAATTTCGCGGAGCAGAGCATTGCTTTCGACGGTGTTTGGCGGCATTGCCCTTGTCCCTGCTCGCTTTTTTCAGGGCTGGAGGCAAAGTCGGTCTGCTCATCGATAAGCGGAGCATTGATGCTCGAGGAAGCGGAGGGCGTATGGCTGGCCGTACCTGATGACATAGCAAGAGAAATACCAAACAGCCGCTATTTAGCTTTCACCGACAGAGAGATGATAGGAGGAAGGCACTATCAGCTCGCCTTCGTAAAATATACATGACCTCCTTCGGGGCGCGTTAGCGCTCCGAATATTTTTATACTTTTGAGAAAAACTATAAAAGCGCCGCTTAAACGAGCAAATTTTGGCGCGTATAAATTACTAGGAGGTCGATCACATGGCAAATCTCACTTCAAAAGAGCTGTCCGCCCTTGAGGATCAGATTGGTCTCGAGGAGACCCTCATAAAAAAATATGAGGCAATGGCATATCTATGCAATGATACCAAAATTCAGCAGGATCTAAATAACTTTGCAAACAAGCACCGCACTCATTACAATTCTTTGGTTTCTTTTTTACAATAGGAGGAGAGTATTATGTCAAATCCCAATCAGTGCGCCCAAATAATGACCGAAAAGGAAATCCTCGCTGACTGCCTTTCCAGTCAGAAGCAGATGACCTCAAGCTATAACCTTTTTGCCGGAGAATGTGCCAACGAGCAGCTTCGCAATGCCTTTTTGAACATTCTCGACGACGAGCACCGCATTCAGGCGAATATCTTCACCGACATGAGCAGCAACGGCTGGTATCCTGTTGAGCCTGCCGAGCAGCAGAAGATCCAACAGGCAAGACAGAAGTTTTCAAAGCAGCCCTAACTGCGAAAAAAGAAGGTCTAAGACCTTCTTTTTCTATGTATGAGTCTTTCCGAGCACAACTAAATCGCGGAGTGTACCTTTAGCGGTCACACTCCGCGATTTCAACTTCTATTTGGGGCTTTTCCCGGAATAAATGCGGCTTTCTTTATTATACAATCAAAGGCAGCTATCCGTTCGCGCTTTAGCCAATAGTGTAGACGCCGCGAACAAGAAGCTTCGCATCCGCTGTCGCCGTAACTCCGTCACCGTTTTGCGCAACTGTCAAAAGATGGTTTGCCGACACGGCGGCACCTGAGGAGAGCGCCGCTCCGTCCGTAACATCGGCAAGTGCGCCCGTACTTTTCACGCTGCCGGAGCGCAGGATGATCTCACAGCCTATGTCGCACTTGAGGGTTTTGCCCGACGTGAGACTCACTTGAACAAAGCTTCCGCCCTGAGACGAGCCAACAGCGGCTATCTCCTGCTCAAGCTCATTGACGTTCTGGTCGAGCTGCGCGTTAAACTGAGCCTGAAGCTGCGGCGTTAAAACATCGTCGAGATAGCTTTTTGCCACCAGCGGGTCTGACTGCGTGCCGTAATTAGAGGCGGCATACGCTCCAATGCCAACGCCGACAACCAGAATTATAACGGCAAGCAAAACTGTTAGAAGTCTTTTCTTTTTCATCGTATGTACCTCTCTTTTGTCTTATTTCTGCGGGTCGGCGTTTGCCGACCCGCATCCGCCTTTGGAGCGCTTTAAACTCCCAAACCGAAGCTGACGGCGATGGCATTATCCACCTCGCTCATCAACGGTTCTGAAAGCGAGCCCATCCGCTCACGCAAGCGTGATTTGTCAATGGTTCTGATTTGTTCCAGCAATATAACGCTGTCCCGGCTCAAGCCGCAGCTTTGACCGGACAGTTCAATGTGAGTGGGCAGTCTTGCCTTTCCCACCTGCGAGGTAATGGCGGCGGCTATGACTGTCGGACTGTGCTTATTGCCCGTATCGTTTTGTACTATGAGCACCGGGCGCATTCCCCCCTGCTCACTGCCGACAACAGGACTTAGGTCGGCATAAAAGATGTCTCCGCGTTTAACTGTGCTCACTGCGATTCACACTCCGATGATAGTTTGCCCGCTACATTATATGTAGGAGCGTACTATCATTGTTTCACAGCGAGACGGGATTTATACATCCGCAGGGCTTGTCAATGATAAAATCTGGGAACTCTGGCAGCAATATCGGTGAGGATTTCGTAACTAATTGTGCCCGCCTTCTCAGCGATCTCTGTTACGGGGAGAATTTCGTTGTAGTCGTGTCCAAAGATAGTTGCAATGTCACCGACCTTGACGTTTTCAACGTCTGTCACATCGACCATACACATATCCATGCAGATAGTGCCTATCTGACGGCAGCGCTTGTCGCCTACTATGACCTCAAGCTTGTTGGAAAGCACGCGGTGCAGACCGTCGCCATAGCCAATGGGCAAAACCGCGACCTTCATCTTCTTTTCTGCGGTAAAGGTGCGTCCATAGCTGACGGTTTCGCCCGCTTCTATCTCATGCACCTCGACAATGCGGCTTTTAAGCTCCATGACATGGGTGAGCTTTAAGCCCTTTTCCCTGCTGCCGGGATATACGCCGTAAAGCGCGATACCGGGGCGAACCATGTCCAGATACATTTCAGGGTAGTTCACCATTACGCCGCTGTTGGCACAGTGGCGGAGCTTAAACTGTATTCCGGCTTCCTTTTCAATTTTATCAACAGCATCTATGAAGCACTTAAACTGCGCTCTGGTGTATTCCTCACCGTCCGCCGCATCGGAAACGGCACAGTGGGTAAAAATGCCTTCAACATCAAAGCCCGGCATTCCCACAGCCTTTATGACCTCGGAAACATCGCCTTTTTTAACATTAAAGCCGGTGCGCCCCATACCTGTTTCCAGCTTGATGTGAACCTTCATAGTTTTGCCCGCCTTGGCAAGCAGGGAGGAGGTTTCCTTTGCGACATCAAGACTGGTAATAGTCTGCGTGGCATCAATAGCCACAACGCGCTCTGCAAATTCGGGAATTGTTGCACCGAGGATAAGGATGGGCAGTGTCAAGCCCTCGCGGCGAAGCTCCTCCGCCTCATCAAGGGTGGCAACCGCAAGATAATCCGCACCGTAGCGCTGGAGCATTTTAGCCACCTGCACACCGCCGTGACCGTAAGCGTTTGCTTTTACAACGCCCATAAATTTGCAGCCCTCCGGCAGCTTTTCACGCATTTTTCCGTAGTTGTACTGAATTGCGGAAACCGAAATCTGAGCCCACGTTCTTTTCTTTGTGTCTAGCATAGTATTTTCCTCTTTTATTCTATCGTTTGTATATGTATTTTCAGCTCTACTCTTTCGCCGCTGCGAACGGCGGCGAATAGGGGCTTCATAGTCTCATAATCCTGCCAGAGCTGCATACGAACGCCGTCGCCGTTTTCAAGCTCGCTGACAAGCGCTTTCCCGTCCTCGTAGGTTTCCGTCCACACGCTTTCAAGGTGTCCTTCTTTTATCAGCTCCATCATAAGCGGCAATGCCAGCATCGGCGAGCTTCCCGCCTCATCAATGTCACCGAGCGTCAGCACCGTGCCGTCGTAGGCAAGCGTGCCCTCCTCCTCTGAAACATTTACCTTAACTCGCGCTATCATCTGCGGTTCGAGCACCTCAACGCTCACGTTTTCGCCCTTTGTCTCACAGCGCAGGAGAAAAACCGTTTCACTTTCTTCCGAGATCGCGCTGACCTCGGCTTGAGCCATGTGGCTCTCAGCGGCGTTAAATTCGCTCCGCCAGCTTTCAAAAACCTCCTCATGCTTTGCCGCGCTGCCGCAGGCGGAAAAGCTCAGCATAAGGCTTATCATAAGTGCAAGCCCAAAAGCTCGCCTCATAGATTATTACCCTCCATTTTTATCACAACCTTGGGTATCTCGTCAATAACATCTGTTGGCAGCATCGAATATTCACCAAGTCTGCCTGCGCAGCTATCACCCGCCGAGGCGTGGATATAGACAGCAGCCAGCACAGCCTGCTTAAGCGGAAGCTGACACAGCAGCGCACCAATCAGTCCCGCAAGCACATCACCGCTGCCACCCTTAGCCATGCCGGGATTGCCCTTCGGAATTATGTAAACTTCCCCATCGGGAAAGGCGCAAATGCTGTGATGTCCCTTGAGGACAAGAACGCAGCTTCTATCCACGGCAAAGCTCCGCGCGTCGGCGATCCTGTCTCCCGTCAGCTCGCCGCCGAGGCGGGCAAACTCACCCTCGTGCGGAGTAAGCACCGGGGGGAGAGCGGCATTGCGAATAAGCTGCGCGTCGCTTCCGATGGCAAAAAGC
>SAMEA3663207__coassemble_468_pt1 | contig 13023 bp, 8 predicted proteins | sample SAMEA3663207__metabat2_high_PE_010 | metagenome-assembled genome bin SAMEA3663207 (sample SAMEA3663207) | pig gut metagenome | biome: pig gut; feature: pig-associated habitat; material: faeces | place: China | collected 2013 | reverse complement strand
ATGCCCTCACCCGCGCAGACAGTTACGACGCCAAAGTCCTTTTCAGGTTCGGCCAAGGTGTTTTTGGAAGCCTCGGCGGCTGCGACCAGCTCGTCATGCTGCGTGCGCATATTTTCGATTTTCGCAACCTCAAGAACGCCGTATTTCTGCGCCTCGGTCAGAGCGTCACCGGGGGTGTTGGTATGAACATGAACCTTAAACTCCTCGTCGCTCTCGCCGATAACAAGGCAGTCGCCTATGCCGGAAAGATAGCTGCGCAGACCATCAAGCGGCTTTGGCTCGCCGTTTTCCCAGCGGACTATAAAAACAGTGTCGTAGGCGAAGGTGATATCGCCCGTGTCAAACTCGCCGAAATCGGCGAAATCGCTTGTCTCCTCGGAGCCTGAAGCGCTTTCGTAGGAATCGGGCGTTACCTCGCCTCTGAGAGACTGAAGCATTGCATCAAGGATGACCACATAGCCCTTGCCGCCCGCGTCAACAACTCCCGCCTTTTTGAGAACGGGGTTTTGATTAACGGTTTCCGCAAGAGCGTCCTTCGCCGACTCAAGGGCGCAGGAGAGCAACAGCTCAATATCGCTGCCTGTTTCGGCAAAATCCTTAGCGGCGGCGGCGGACATACGCGAAACGGTGAGGATAGTGCCCTCGGCGGGCTTCATTACGGCGTTATATGCCGCGTCAACGCCTTCGCCCATGGCCTGGGCAAAGTCATAGGCAGTGCAGGTATCCTTGCCCTTTAGTCCCTTGGAAAGCCCGCGGAAAAGCAGAGAAAGGATAACGCCTGAATTGCCGCGCGCCCCGCGGAGCAGGGCGGAGGCAGCGCATTTTGCGACATCGCCGACATTGTCGGGGCGCTTGCGGCGAAGCTCGGCTGCTCCGGCGCTGAGAGTCATGCTCATATTTGTACCCGTGTCGCCGTCGGGAACCGGGAAAACATTAAGCTCATTTATGTGCTGCTTGTTTTGCTCCAATGCCGCGGCTGCGCAAAGCAACATATCCGTAAACGCAGCGCTATCGAGAATTTCTTTCAAAATTATGACACCTCCGGTGAGAAATGCGCACGATAATAGCCGAGCGCCGTGATTTTCCCGGCGCATGGCAATCTGCCGCAAGAGACAGACAACGACCTCGGCTCAGAGCGGCGGGGTCGGACTCGTGCCGGTCCCTGTCACCCAATCTGCATGGAGTCGATATATAGATCGACATTTTTGACAGGAACGCCTGTCGCCTTAGAGACCTTATAGCTGACCTCGTTCATAATGCTGCCGGCGAGAACGCGAAGATTGACGCCGTGATCCACAACTATATGCAGAGAAATAGAAACGCTGCCGTCGTCGTTAAAGCCGACGCCGACACCTCTGGACATAGATTCACGGCGGGGCAGATGGACGAGACCGTCTGTTTTTGAGCGAGCGCCCATGCCCTTGACACCAAAGCAGTTGGTCGCGGCTTCACCGGCGATATTAGTAAAGACCTCGCTGGTGATGCTGATCATTCCAAGCTCGTTTTCGATTTTAACCATGATGCCAGCTCCTTTCAAATAACGGTAAGCCCTCTGATGAGAGTCAGTTAGCAGTTACATAATGCCATAAACATCAGGCATTTAGGTATTATAACCCGAATACATAAAAAGCACAAGGAAATTTTTTTGCAGGCAATCCTAACGTATGATACATTAGAAATATTACTTTTATACGTTAAAGCAAAAGTGTGGAGTATATGTTCTTATACTCTGTCAATTATTATAGTTTACAGCTTGTATGATACATGTTATAATAAGTCATTACCGTTTTTACGGGAATCAAGGAAAACTGCAAAGCTTTTTTTACTCCCTTGTCTTATAAAACGGTTAACTGTGCAACCAATAAGCCTTCACTTTTGTGAAAACTCATACATTATAAGGAGATGACAATCATGGCAAGAAAGCTGAAAACAATGGACGGCAACACCGCTGCCGCTCACGTTTCATATGCGTTCTCCGAGGTTGCGGCTATCTATCCCATAACCCCCTCGTCCACCATGGCGGAATATGCCGACAAGTGGGCAGCCGCCGGCCGCAAAAATATTTTCGGACAGACGGTAAACGTGGTAGAGATGCAGTCTGAGGGCGGCGCTGCGGGCGCGGTTCACGGCAGCCTTACCGCCGGGGCTTTGACCACTACCTACACCGCCTCACAGGGTCTGCTTTTAATGATACCCAATATGTATAAAATCGCGGGCGAGATGCTCCCCTCCGTTATCCATGTATCCGCTCGCTCGCTGGCAACTCACGCCCTTTCCATCTTCGGGGACCACTCCGATGTTTATGCCTGCCGTCAGACCGGCTATGCCATGCTCTGCTCCAACAGTCCTCAGGAGGCTATGGATCTCGGCGCGGTCGCGCATCTTGCCGCAATTGAAGGCAGTGTACCTTTCCTGCATTTCTTTGATGGCTTCCGCACCTCTCACGAGATGCAGAAGGTCGAGGTTTGGGAATATGACGAGCTGGCGGAGATGGTAAATTACGACAAAATTGCCGAATTCCGCGCAAAGGCGAATAGCCCGGCGACTCCCGCGCTTCGCGGCACCGCTCAAAACGGAGATACCTTCTTCCAGACACGCGAGGCGGCAAACAGCAAGTATAACGCTGTTGCAGACGTTGTTGAAAGCTACATGACCGAGGTCAATAAGCGCATAGGCACAAACTATAAGCCCTTCAACTACTACGGTGTTCCCGACGCTGAGTACGTTCTCGTTGCCATGGGCAGCGTTTGCGAGGCGGCCGAGGAGGTCGTTGACTACCTCAACTCCAAGGGAGAGAGAGTCGGTCTTGTTAAGGTTCACCTCTATCGTCCGTTCTCCATGAAGCACTTCGTTGACGCTCTGCCCACCACCGTAAAGACCATCGGCGTGCTTGCCCGCACCAAAGACCCCGGCGCTCCCGGCGAGCCTCTTTATCTGGACGTTGTTGCCGCCCTTTCGGGCAGCGAATACCGCTCCGTGCCTGTCTATGGCGGACGCTACGGACTCTCCTCCAAGGACGTTACCCCCGGCTCAATCATTTCCGCATATCGCAACATCCAAGCCGAAAAGCCTGTAAACAGCTTTACTATCGGCATTGTTGACGATGTTACAAATCTTTCCATCCCCATCACCGAAAACCCGGACACCACCCCGGAGGACATTATCTCCTGCAAGTTCTGGGGACTCGGCTCGGACGGAACGGTTGGCGCGAACAAGAACTCCATCAAGATTATCGGCGACCATACCGATATGAAGGTTCAGGCATACTTCCAGTATGACTCGAAAAAATCCGGCGGCGTTACCATCAGCCACCTGCGTTTCGGTCAGAGCCGGATAAAGTCTTCTTACTATGTTTCCAAAGCAAACTTCGTTGCCTGCCACAACCCCAGCTACCTGTCCAAATACGACATGGCTCAGGATGTTAAGCCTGGCGGCACTTTCCTTATCAACTGTTCCTATGGCGCAGCGGAGCTGTCTGAGCATCTGCCTGCCGCAGCCAAGAAATACATTGCGGAAAACGGTGTTCATGTCTATGTTGTAGATGCAATTAAGATTGCCAGAGAAATCGGTCTCGGAAACCGCACCAACGCCATTTTGCAGGCTGCTTTCTTCAAGCTCGCCAAGATACTTCCCGAGGCTGACGCTGTTGAATACATGAAGGAAGCCATCAAGACGACCTATGGCCGCAAGGGCGAGAAGATCGTCAACATGAACCTGCAGGCGGTTGATGCCGGCATCGAGCAGGTTAAAGAGATAAGCGTTCCCGCGGACTGGGCAAATCCCGCGCCTGACGCTGCCGCGGCTAAACTCACCGGCGGCTTTGAACACGCAAGAGCCTATGTTGAAGGCATCTTAGAGCCGGTTAACGCCATGCGCGGCGACAGCCTGCCGGTTTCCGCCTTTATGGACATCGCAAACGGCACGGTTCCCAACGGCACCTCCGCCTTTGAAAAGCGCGGCGTTGCGGTTGAAGCTCCGCAGTGGATCGCCGAAAACTGCCTCCAGTGCAACCAGTGCGCATTTGTATGCCCCCACTCTGTCATCCGTCCGTTCGTGTTCAACAAGCAGGAGCTTGAAAACGCTCCTGAAGGCACCGTTACCGTTGCGATGAAGGGCAAGGGCTGCGAGGAATACCAGTTTGCCATCATCTCCTCTGTGCTTGACTGCACAGGCTGCGGAAGCTGCATGAACGTTTGCCCGTCCAAGGAAAAGGCAATCAAGATGGTTGCTCTCGACGAGCTGCGCGGTCAGCAGAAGGTTTATGACTACGCATATATGAATGTATCCGAAAAGGATGTTCCGTTTGCCGGAAATACGGTTAAGGGCAGCCAGTTCAAAACTCCGCTGCTTGAGTTCTCCGGCGCTTGCGCCGGCTGCGGCGAAACACCCTATGCTAAGCTTGTAACCCAGCTTTTCGGCGACAGAATGTATATTGCCAACGCCACCGGCTGCTCCTCCATTTGGGGCGGCAGCGCGCCAAGCTTCCCGTATACCGTCAACAAGCAGGGCAGAGGTCCTGCTTGGGCAAACTCCCTGTTTGAGGATAACGCTGAGTTTGGCTTCGGTATGCTTCAGGCAGGCAAGCAGCGCCGCGCACAGGTCGTTGAGCAGCTCAAGAGCGTCCTTGAATATCCCGACGCTCCCGCGGAGCTAAAGGCGGCGGCTCAGGGCTGGCTTGATGCCAAGGACGACGCCGAGGCGTCCAAGAAGGCGTCCGAGGTTCTCGAAGCAGAGGTCAAGAAGGCTGTTGATACTTGGGGAGAGGACTGCCCCGGTACGATTGAGATGAAGAAGCTCTATGCCAACCGCGACGTATTCGTAAAGCCCAGCTTCTGGGTGTTCGGAGGCGATGGCTGGGCATACGACATCGGCTACGGCGGACTTGACCATGTTCTTGCCAGCGGCGAAAATATCAATATCATGGTCTTTGACACCGAGGTATACTCCAACACCGGCGGTCAGGCATCCAAGGCTACCCCCACCGGCGCAGTTGCTCAGTTCGCAGCGGCAGGCAAGGCGGTCAAGAAAAAGGATCTTGCGCAGATAGCCATGTCCTACGGCTACATCTATGTTGCTCAAATCTCCATGGGCGCAAGCTATCAGCAGACGCTCAACGCACTTATCGAGGCGGAGAGCTATGACGGTCCGTCCCTCATCATTGCCTATGCCCCCTGCATCAACCACGGCAACAAAAACGGCATGGGCAAGTCTATCACCACCGAGAAGCAGGCGGTTGAAACCGGCTATTGGAACATCTTCCGCTTCGACCCGCGCAAGGAGGCTCCGCTCACCGTTGACAGCAAGCCTGCTACGGGCGAATATCAAGACTTCATCAACAACGAGGTTCGCTACACCTCTTTGAAGCTCGCTTTCCCCGAAAGAGCGGAGGAGCTGTTCAAGAAAGCGGAAGAGCAGGCAAAGGCAAAATACGAAAACCTCGTTAAGCAGCAGGAAGCACAAAACAAATAATCCGTCTGAAAGCCAAGGCTTTAGATGAGATAAGCTCTCGCCTTAGGGCGGTGAAATTGAAATGCCTCAGGGAAAATTCCCTGAGGCATTTCAATTTATATATCCCGCCGCAATTTTATATGACGGTATTGCGTTATTATAAGCGGGCTAATCGAGCCGAAAGCCCTTTGGGTAGGATTGAAGGGGTTTGTCCTTTTTTAAAAGCTGCTTTGCGGGTATCTCGATTAGCTTATTGGGAAAGCTGCCGTCAAAAGTGGAAACGGAGATAACAGCTCCCTCAACGTCCTTATATATGCGGCATTTTGCGCCCTCAACAGGCGCGACTATTTTTCCCAGACGCCGATAAAAGCGCATCGTTCGCAAATCGCCCTCGCCGGTAAGCTTAAAAAGACTCTCCCGCAAAGTCCAGATTTCCAGAAAGCTTAAAAACTCGCGCTCCTCGGCTGTGGTAAGCTTTTCAATAACACGCCGGGAGACAGCGCGGTCCGCAGGCTCGGTGTCGATGCCGACAGGGGAGTGCGAAAGCGCGCAGACAACGTGCGTATCGCTGTGGCTGACAGAAAAATTAAGCTCCGGCTCTGAGCTGAAAACGGGTCTGCCCAGAAGCTGCCGTTCGATTTTAGGCAGCATGGCGCGCCCGGCGCAGTCGGCATATGCCGCCGCCAGGAGAGAAACGCCGAAAGCAGAGCCGCGGCTTTTGCTTGTTCCGGGATAAAGTGCGCGGCTTTCGTCAAGCCCGCGTATATCTGCATAGTAAATACGCATGGGTCAGCCTCCTTTGGCAGAGCTTGAAACTGCTGCCAAAATGAATTTGCGGTGAGAAATCATGTATAGTGACTGCTTGCGGTCATTGTACCACAAAATGTCGAGATTTTGTACTACCATTTTTGTAACCATCATGTTATAATGACAGCTAAAGCAGTTGTTATAGCATTCTGTGTCGAACGTGCCGGATTTTTGCCGCGTAAGCGCTTAGACCGGGGCTTGTGCGCGCAGCATAAAAGTCAAATCGCGCACATTGAGACCAAGTGAACGGAGGTGTCGGAATATGCTGCGAAAAATCGCTGTCTTTTTAGCGGCGGCGTTTATTATCTGCTCATTTTCCGCCTGCACCGTTCAGGAGATAGACGAGCTTTACAGCCTGCCGCAGCCGCGCGAGGAGTATTTGCAGCTTCAAGCTCTCATTGACGCGGAGATTGCAGCAGGCAGCGAATATTCAGCGCCGACCGCAGGCTCTTTTCGCCAGAGCGTTCAGCTCACCGACCTTGACGGCGACGGCGCGAATGAAGCGCTTGCCTTCCTTGCGGGAGATGAGGGCGCGAAAATCTGTGTCTACCGCAAAATAGGCGAGACATATTCGCTTGCTCTTTCCATCATGGGCGACGGAAGCGGCTGCGGGCGTGTGGAATATGCCGACCTTGACGGTGACGGCATTTCCGAGATCATGGTTTCGTGGCGCGTCAGCGGCGATATGCGTTTGCTCAAGGCATATTCCATCAAAAGCTGGGCCTCCACCGTTCTTTTTAGAACCAGCTGCACCGACTTCCAGATAGGCGACTTCAACATGGACGGAGCTGCTGAAATCGCCGTGCTCAAGTTTGAAGCCGGCGTAGGCTCGCTGGATATGTACAGTCTGGACGCAAGCGGCGAGATATTCCAGTCCTCCGCCAAGCTTTCCGCATCGCTTATGAGCATTGACCGCTTCCGTGTCGGTGCGATTGACGGGGGCATTCCGGCTCTTTTCGTTGAGGGACAATATACCGACGAGGAGAATACGCGCTACTACCTTACAGACATAATCATAAGCGTGGACGGCAAGCTTAAAAACATCACCCTCTCCACCGAAACGGGAGACAGCACGACAAAACGCCGCTATCAGGTATACTGCACAGACATTAACAGCGACGGCGTCATGGATGTTCCGCTGGCTGAAAAAATGCTCACACAGCCCGGTTCAAGTGCCGAGAGCTACGTTTTTGACTGGTACTCCTACAGCATCGGCGGCGAAAGAGCACTTTCTGCCTCCACCTACCACTGCGAGGCGGACGGTTGGTACATCATCCTGCCCGAACAGTGGCGAGAGGGCTTCACGGTGCGCCGCGAGACGAACGTTTTGTCGGGCGAGCGCGCGGTCGTGCTCTCTCAGGCGGATGCCGATGATAATATCAGCGATCTGCTGACCATATACGCTCTTTCGGGTGAGAACAAGCGTGACAGGGCAAAGATCCCCGGCAGATTTGTTTTGCTTCAGGGCGAAACGGTTATCTACGCAGCCAGACTTACCGGCTCGGAGCAGCCGAGCGAGGAGCAGCGCCGCGATTTGACAGACAGATTTCATCTTATCTATACCGAGTGGAACACGGGTGCGCTTTGAGCTTCTCCCGCGCCCCTACACAGCTATGGCGAGAAAGGAATTAATGCGAATGAAAAAAGTTTTGGTTTTGGAGGACGAATCCAGTATCCGCAGCTTTGTTGTCATAAATCTTAAGCGCTCCGGCTATGAGCCCGTTGAGGCGGAGACGGGCGAAAAGGCTCTGGAGGAGCTGAAAAAGAACCCTGACATCCGTGTGGCACTTCTCGATGTAATGCTTCCGGATATCGACGGCTTTGAGGTCTGCCGCCGCATTCGCGCCTCCGGCTCGAAAATCGGCATAATCATGCTCACCGCCAAAAGTCAGGAGATGGATAAGGTCACGGGGCTTATGACCGGTGCCGACGACTATGTTACAAAGCCCTTTTCTCCCGCGGAGCTAACCGCCCGCATTGATGCGCTTTACCGGCGCACAGGCGGCGAGGAGGGCGAGGAATCGGTAAGCGGTGAGCTTGTCAGCGGACCGTTTAAGCTCAACACCCGCAACCGGACACTGGAGAAAAACGGCGTTCGCATAAGACTTACGCAAATCGAATACTCCATCATGAAGCTGTTTATGGATAACCCCGGCAAGGCTCTCTCCCGCGAGGATATTTTAAACTCCGTCTGGGGCAGAGACTATTTCGGCGAGCTTAAAATCGTGGACGTAAACATTCGCCGTCTGCGAATTAAGATAGAGGACGACCCCACCATTCCGTCATACATCACGACGGTTTGGGGCTTCGGCTATAAATGGGGCTTCTGACTTTAGGAGAGAAAGAGTTTTATTAAAGAGTTTAGAAACACGGCTTTAGCACGAGGGGCGGTGAGACAATGAGCCTGAAGGGAATAAAGGGCAGATGGATGGTAAATGGCATAGCCGTTCTGCTGCTTATCATTCTTCTCGGCATAGCCGCCTTCTCCGTCTTTGTCTACAACTACTACTACACCTCGGTGCGCACGGGTCTGGAGAACAAGGCGCAGACCGCGTCGGAGTTTTTCACGACCTATGTTTCCAAAACCTACCTTGAGTATTACCAGAGTGCCTATCGCTACACGGAGACTTTCGAGGATAAGGACAGTCTGGAGCTTCAGTTTGTAAACAGCCGCGGCAGAGTCGAGGTGTCAAGCTACGGCATTTCAGCCGGCTCCTCGCCGGGAACGCCGGATATCACAAACGCCCTTACCAAAGGCGAGATTTCAAGCTGGACCGGCATCAACGCCGCTACGGGCGAAAGGATTATGGCGGTTTCCGCACCTATGCAGTATTCTGACGGCTCAATCGTCGGTGTAATGCGCTATGTTACGAGCCTAAAGCTTGTTGATAAGCGCATTATGACCTCAGCGCTCTTTGCCTGCGGCGTGGGTCTGCTCATTCTGGTCATCGTTTTGCTTTCAAACTTCTATTTCATCAAAACGATAACAGAGCCTATCCATGAGCTGACTGTGCTTGCCCGGCAGATAGCCGAGGGCAGCTATGGTATTCAAACGGAAAAGAAATACGACGATGAGATAGGCGACCTTACCGACGCGATTAACGAAATGTCGGCGAAGATCAGCCAATCCGAAAAAATGCAGACGGAGTTTATCTCCTCGGTGTCGCATGAGTTGAGAACACCGCTAACCGCCATAACCGGCTGGAGCGAAACGCTTATGTACGACCCGGACCTCAAGGGCGACTCGCACCGGGGCGTTGCCATCATCTCAAAGGAGGCGGCGCGCCTTACAAAGATGGTTGAGGAGCTTTTGGAGTTTACCCGCATTCAGGATGGACGCTTCAATCTGAGCATTGAGCAGATGGACGTTGAAGCGGAGCTTGAAGACTCTGTCTTCGCATATGGCGAGCTGCTGCGGCAGGAGGAAATCGAGCTTGAATATACGCCGAGCGAGCAACCCGTGCCGGAAATCCCCGGCGACCCCGAACGTCTGCGTCAGGTATTCCTGAACATTCTGGATAACGCCGCGAAATACGGCAAATCCGGCAAGAGAATAGACATTGCCCTTGAAAAGCAGGGCGATTACATTGTTATCTGCGTGCGCGACCATGGTCCCGGCATACCGGAGGCGGAGCTGCCCTTTGTTAAGAACAAGTTTTACAAGGGAAGCTCAAAGGAGCGCGGCAGCGGCATAGGCTTGGCTGTTTGCGACGAGATAGTTACCCGTCACGGCGGCGAGCTTCTGGTTGAAAACGCCGAGGGCGGCGGAGTAAGAGTAACTGTCCGTTTGCCCGTTTCACGAGGCTGAGCCTTGCATTATCTTCCGAAAGGACTAAATAATGAGCAAAAAAGAAAAAAATGAAACACAATTTCGCACCTCGATCGGCGGTCAGGCGTTGATAGAGGGCATCCTTATGCGCGGTCCTACCAAGCAGTCGATAGTGGTTCGCAAGCCTGACGGCGAGCTGGAAACAAAGCTGGAGGAGCCGAAATTCCTGCGCGAGCGCTATAAAATCTGCAATCTTCCCATCATTCGCGGAAGCATCGTATTTATTGAGTCTATGGTATACGGCGTCAAGGCGCTTACCTACTCGGCGAGCTTTCTGCCGGAGGAGGAGCAGGAGGAGCCGAGCAAATTCGATAAATGGATCGAGAAGAAATTCGGCATGGAAAAGGCGGAGAAGTTTATAATAGGCTTTGCTGTTTTCCTCGGCATCTGCCTTTCCGTCGGTCTTTTTATCCTTCTGCCGACTTTGCTTGCAGGCTTTGTTTCTAGCCTTACAGACTCTGCGGTGGTTCACAACCTCACAGAGGGCTTCATTCGCATCGTTATCTTCCTGCTGTATATGGTTTTCTGCACGCGAATGGCGGAGCTGAAGCAGGTTTTCCGCTATCATGGAGCGGAGCATAAAACGATTTTCTGCTACGAAAAGGGACTGGAGCTGACCGTTGAAAATGTTCGCAAGCAGTCACGCTTCCATCCCCGCTGCGGTACAAGCTTCTTGTTCGTCGTTATGATCATCAGCATCCTCGTGTTTTCCCTTGTTCGCTGGGAAAATGTTTGGATACGCATGGGACTGAGACTTTTGCTTCTGCCGATAGTCGTAGGCATCTCATATGAAATACAGCGCTGGGTCGGCGCGCATGACAACTGGCTTTCCACAATACTCACAGCCCCCGGCAAGGCACTGCAAAGGCTCACCACCGCCGAGCCGGACGACGGAATGATAGAATGTGCCATCGAAGCGCTAAAGCTCGTTATTCCCGAACAGAAGGGTCAGGACGCGTGGTAAAAGCGCCCTGCCCCATATCACAGCTATGCTGAAAGGACAGATAAGCAATGCCGAGAACCTATAACCAGATATTTCTGGACGCGCGCAAAAGACTGAAAGAATACGGAGTCGAGGCGTATAGTCTCGAAGCAAGAGTGATTTTGGCACACGCGGCGGAAAAGAGCATGGATGTGCTCATGCGCGATATGCACCTTTACTCCGCGACCGGTGTTGAAGAACGGGTGGAGGAGCTTATGAACCGCCGCCTGCGCGGCGAGCCTGTTGCCTACATAACCGGAGAATGGGAGTTTTACGGGATTCCGTTGGAGATAACAAGCGGCGTGCTGATCCCCAGGGCGGACACGGAGGTGCTGGTAGATACAGTCGTCAACGCCCTGCGCGGAAGAAAGATGGACGCACGAATTCTCGATTTGTGCAGCGGCAGCGGCTGCATCGGCTGCGCCATCGCCAAAACTCTGCCTGCCACCCGCGTTGTGCTGGTGGATAACAGCCGCAAGGCACTGGAGCTGTCAAAACGCAATGCGCTTAAAAATGACCTGCTGCCGCGCGTAAGCTTCATGGAGGCAGATGCTTTGGCTCAGCCGCCGATGATGCTTGGAAGCTTTGATATGCTCGTCTGCAACCCTCCCTATATCCCAAGCGCAGACATCATAGGGCTGGAGGTCTCTGTACGCGACTATGAGCCGCGCGCCGCGCTTGACGGCGGCGATGACGGGCTGGACTTTTACCGCAGTATTCTGTCGCGCTGGCGCAATGTTGTTCGTGTAGGCGGGGCAATGCTGTTTGAGGTGGGGATAGGTCAGGCGAACGACGTTGCCGAGCTGATGCGCGCGGCGGGACTTGCGGATATCGGCTTTGTTAAAGACACGCTCGGCATAGACCGCGTGGTATACGGAAAAATATAAACCGCCGCACAGCGCAGCTTAGAGTGCTTGATGCGCGGAGCAATGAGAAATATGAGGTGAAGGCTAATGGCAGAAAAGAAAAAGATTCCAATCACAACCGTCGGTCAGGCGGAGGATAAGAAAAAAGCCCTTGAAACGGCTCTCGCCCAAATCGAGAAGAACTACGGCAAGGGCGCAATTATGCGTCTGGGCGACGATATACCAATAAACGTTGAGGCGATTTCCACCGGCTCTTTGACGCTTGACCTGGCACTGGGCATCGGCGGCGTTCCCAGAGGACGCATCGTTGAGATTTACGGACCGGAGTCCTCTGGTAAAACCACCCTTGCTCTGCACATTCTCGCCAGCGCGCAGAAGGGCGGCGGCGAGGTCGCCTTTATCGACGTTGAGCACGCTCTCGACCCGTCATATGCAAGAGCGCTGGGCGTTGATATCGACAGCCTTCTTATCTCTCAGCCGGACACAGGCGAGCAGGCGCTTGAAATCGTTGAAGCGCTCGTTCGCTCCGGTGCTCTGGATGTTGTCGTGGTAGACAGCGTCGCGGCGCTGCTGCCGCGCAGCGAGCTTGAGGGCGAGATGGGCGACTCCTCTGTCGGCGTGGTCGCCAGATTGATGTCTCAGGCTCTTAGAAAGCTCGCGGGCACGGTGTCGAAAACCCGCACCATAGTTATTTTTATCAACCAGCTTCGTGAGAAGATCGGTGTAATGTACGGCAACCCCGAAACCACCCCCGGCGGTCGTGCGCTGAAGTATTTTTCCAGCGTCCGCATCGACGTTCGCCGTGTTGAAACTCTCAAAAGCGGCGGCGAGATGATAGGCAACCGCACAAAAGCAAAGGTTATCAAAAACAAGGTCGCACCCCCCTTCAAGGAGGCGGAGTTTGACATTATCTACGGCGAGGGCATCTCCAAAATCGGAGAGATCCTCGATATCGCGGTTGACCTTGAAATAATCGACAAGGCCGGCGCGTGGTTCACCGTTGGCGAAACAAGGCTTCAAGGTCGTGATGCGGTTAAGGAATACCTAAAGGAAAACCCGGACGTTTGCGATGAGATTGAGCAGAAGATCCG
>SAMEA3663207__coassemble_451_pt1 | contig 13166 bp, 11 predicted proteins | sample SAMEA3663207__metabat2_high_PE_010 | metagenome-assembled genome bin SAMEA3663207 (sample SAMEA3663207) | pig gut metagenome | biome: pig gut; feature: pig-associated habitat; material: faeces | place: China | collected 2013 | reverse complement strand
TCGGCTGCGCAAACCGTGTATTACAAAGTAGTTAAAACACCGACTCAGTTATTCTTGCCCATAGCGGAATTGTTAGCGCAAAAAACAGCAGAGATATAAAAACACTGCCTGCACCCTCAAGACGCGCCTGCGGGTCGGGGTCGTATTTTATAGTATACGCAGCCAGAAGCGAAGCTACAGGCAGCGCCGCGTAAATCACAACTATTTTTGCAACGAGAGCGTCAACCGGCAGGAAATACATAATCGCAAGCGTTACCGCGGGCAAAAGAAGATTTCTAAACAAAGGCAGACGCAGATACCGCAGCTTTAAAAGCTCAGTAAGCTTATTCTTTCCGAGAGATATGCCGCATAATATCATTCCCATCGGTGAGCATATCGAACCGACAGCAGAGATCGTTTTATCCAAGACCTCCGGAAGCTGCAAGCCGCTTATGTATAGCGCCATACCAATGAAAACAGCGATTATCGGCGGCGAAAACCAACCCTTTATATGTTCAAAGGCGCTTTTTTTCTCAAGCTTCGCCCCGGGAGGTGAAAGCAGCGGCTGCGCCGAGCTGTAATACACCATGCGTATAGGTACTGTGAACACTGAGAAATACAGCAGACCCTGCTGTCCGAAAAGAGCTTCAACAACCGGCATTCCTACAAAGGAGAAGTTTGTAAATACAGAGCCGAAACGAACGACCCTTCCCCAGTGACCACCGCCGGAAAGCTTGAACGCGGTCTGCCCTATCAAAAACCAAACGCCCATCATTATCAGACTTAGAAAAATGAGCAGGATACAGTTTTTCAGCTCAGCCGCCGAAAAGGGCGCGTTGAATGAGCCGATGATAAGGCACGGCAGCGAGATATTCATAATAAAGTTTGTAAGCGATGTGTCAAAATGCTCATCTACCATACCCTTTCTCCAAATGAAAAAGCCGATGGCGATAAGCGCAATCAGTTCAAGTGAAAGCCGAAACGTCAGCATATATTGCCTTTCTGTCTATAATATGGAATTGCAAAAGGGCGGCTGAACAAACCGCCCTTATATAGTTTTCGCAAAATGTGACGCTTTATTTCTTAACGTCGCCCTCATCAAAAGGGTCGCCGCATTCGGGGCAGAACTTCGGCGGCGCTTTTGGATCCTCCGGCTCCCAGCCGCATTTATCGCACTTATATAAAAGTGCGCCGGAGGGCTTGGGCTTGCCGCATTCAGAGCAGAACTTGCCCTTATTTACCGCTCCGCAGGAACACTGCCATCCGGCGGCGGGCTTTGCCGCGCCGCATTCGCCGCAGAAGTTTCCGGTGTTTCCTGTTTTGCCGCAAGAGCAGCTCCAGCCAATCTGCGAAGCGGCGGACTGATTTCTTTGACCCATTTCAAACAGCCCCTGAGTGTTTGCGCCGCCCGCGTTTTGCGCCATACCCATGCCGATGAAAGCGCCCATAGCGCCGGCATTTTCATTTTTCGCCGCGCTCTGCATTGCTTCAGCCTGCGCGCCGACAAGATGCGCCGCTGCCATATTCGGGTCGCGGAACGCGGCATTGCGCTGAAGCTCCTTGATCATCCTCTCATCCTCCTCGGAGGCAGTCACAGAACTGACGCCGAAAGAGACGATGGAAATTCCGCGAAGCTCGCTCCACTTCTGGGAGAGAACATCGTTGAGCGCATTCGCCAGCTCCATTGTGTGCCCGGGCAGAGCGCTGTAACGAACGCCCATCTCCGAAATTCTGGCAAAGGCGGGCTGGAGTGCAGTTAAAAGCTCGGTTTTAAGCTGACCGTCCAACTCATCACGGCGGTATTCATTTTTTACGTTGCCGCAAACATTGGTATAGAAAAGCAAGGGATTTGTGATTTTATATGAGTATTCACCGTAGCAGCGAATGGCGATATCAACGTCAAGACCAATGTTTTTATCAACCACGCGAAAAGGTACGGGCGATGCCGTTCCGTATTTGTTCCCGACCAGTTCCTTAGTGTTAAAGTAGTACACTCGCTGATCCTTGCCAGTGTCGCCGCCAAAGGTGAAACGCTTTCCGATAGTTTTGAACATATCGGAAAGTCCCTTTCCGAAGCCTCCGACAAAAACGCTCGGCTCGGTAGAATTATCATATACAAATTCGCCCGGTTCGGCGCAGATATCAACAACCGCGCCCTGCTCTACTATCATCATGCACTGTCCGTCCGCGACGGCGATGACAGAGCCGTTGGAAATAATATTATCGTCAGACTTCGTGTTGGAGCTTCGAGAGGATACTCGTTTTGTACCCTTACGCATTATGATCTCCTGATCCATCGACTCACAGTAGAAATAGTCTCTCCACTGGTCGGCAAGAACGCCGCCAAGTGCGCCTGCACCTGCTTTTAAAAGACCCATAAATTACTCCTTTCGGTCTATTGGGATTTATTTCTCTAGTTGTTGGAAATTGGAATATAAGGAATTATGCGTGTGGCAAATTCACCTATGCTTACGGTTTGCAGATATACTCTGCCCGGACCGCGCAGCACGGACAGAAACAGCCCCTCGCCGCCAAAGAGGATGTTTTTAAAGCCCTTGACCGTCTCAACACTGTATTCAACGCTGCGCTCATAGGCAGCCAAATTGCCGGTATCGACCTTTAATACCTCTCCGGGAGCAAGGTCTTTCTTAACAACCGTGCCGTCAAGCTCCAGAAAGCAAAGTCCTTGTCCGCTGATACGCTGCATTACAAAGCCCTCGCCGCCGAAGAAGCCCGTTTTTGCCTTTTGCACAGAGGCGGAAAGCTTAACTCCGGGTGTGGCGCACAGAAAAGCATCCTTCTGACATATGTATTCTCTTGTGCCGTCAAGCTCAAGTACGACAATGCTGCCGGGGAAGCTGGACGCGAGCGTCATCTGAGCGCCGGAGCGCTCGGCGGTATAGCTTGCCATAAAAATGGACTCGCCCGTGAACAGACGTCCAAGTGCTTTGCCGAAGCCGCCCTTCATATTGGTCTCCATGCGAATTCCGTCGCTCATCCAGGTCATGCCGCCGGACTGGGTGTATATGCTTTCGCCGGACTGAAAAGTGAGTGTTACTCCGGGAAGCGTGCTTCCGAAAATTTCATATTGCATGGCATAATACCTCCATTAATGGTTTGTCGCGTCTGATCAGAAATATAATAGCAAATTTTTGCTCTTATGTCATTCATTTTTGAGAAAAACTTGTATTTTCGCCTATGGATTTACGAAGCGGCAGGTGTTATACTGGCAAAAAACGTTAAAGGAGCTACTTATGGATAATATCATCCTAATCGGAATGCCCGGCACGGGAAAAAGCACTGTTGGCGTAGTTCTTGCAAAGCTGCTCGGCTACGATTTTATAGATACCGATATTGTTATTTCAAATAAAGAGAAGCGCCCCCTATCGCAGATAATCGCAGAGGACGGCTATAACCGCTTTATTGAGATTGAAGGCGAGGTCGGCGCGGAGCTAAAATGCAGCCGCTGTGTTATTGCAACAGGCGGAAGCATGGTGTTTTCTGAAAACGCTATGAATAACCTAAAAAGCCTCGGCACGCTTGTTTGGCTTGATACCCCTCTTGAGGTGCTTGAGGAACGCCTATCAAAAAACATGATGGAAAGAGGCGTTGCCACGCCCAGAAAAATGACGGTCAAGGAGATTTTCGAGGTTCGAGAGCCGCTGTACTGCCGCTGGTCTGAGCTTCGCCTTCCCTGCCGTGGAGATGCCGAGCAGGTGGTCGAAGATTTGCGAAAAATGCTGTTCGGTTATCAAAAAGCATAACATCATTCTAATCAATTTGTATATATTCTGCATATGCTTATCGGACAGATTAATATATAATGTATAATATACATTATCTTTCGTCCGAAAGGCTGGGTGTGTTCTATGGAATTGAGAGATCTGCGCTTCTTTTGTCTGACAGCGGAGCTTCAGCACGTTTCTAAAACCGCCGAGAAGCTGGGGATTGCCCAGCCATACCTCACTAAAATCATCGGTCAGATAGAGGAGGAGCTTGGCACTCAGCTCTTTGACAAGGTTGGTCGCCAGATCAGGCTCAATCATTACGGCGAGGTTTTTTATATCAAGGCAAAAAAGGTGCTGGCGGACATGGAAAACCTCTACACAGAGATGGACTATGTTTTAGAAAAGCAAAACCGCACCATCACTCTTATGAGCAACACTCAAGCCTATACCTCCGGCATGATAGTGGACTTTCAGAAGAAAAACGCGGGCTACGGCTTAAAGGTAATATACGGCACCTATCAGGAAATGGCACGCGCCGTAATCACCGGCGAGGCGGATTTTGCCCTTTGCGACCCTCCAATCGAAGCGGACGAGGTAATAGATACTCAAATAGCCTTTTATGACACTGCCTATGCGCTGCTTCCGCCGGGGCATCCGTTTTTAAAGCGCAAATCCTTAAGCTTCGAGGATTTGCGAGACGAGCGCTTGGTTACCGCCTCAAAGGGCGGCGCGATGCGCTGGCACGTTGACTCCGTTTACGAGCGCCGCAAGGTGCATCCGCGCATCGTCTGCGAAACGCATGACCTCAACCTTATAATGCAGGCAGTCGAAAGCGGTCTGGGTTTTGCCTATATCTGCTATTCGGTGCTATACAGTCATCCGGAAATTCGTGACCGCTGTGTTGCGATTGACAGTCCCGACCGCTTCGGGCGCATTGGACTTAGCTGCAACCGTATGGCAATGGAAAACCGCAACTGCGACGATTTTCGCCGCTTCACGCTGGACTACTTCAAAAAGCTGCAAAAAGCTATCGATGACACCTTTGACGATGCGTATAAAAAAGAATTCTTCCCCTCTAAGGAGGGCTGAAAGGCGCTTGGCACATAAGCATTGCATTTTAACGGATTTTGCCGTTTCTTTTTCCGGAAAACTTGTACGCCGCGCCGAAAAAACTCCGCAGGCTTGACAATTCAGACCATAGAGCTTATTATTTATATCAGTAATTTAAACGATAAAAGCGATAATGAGGAACAAGTAAGCGTTCTATAACCGTACAGAAAGCTGCCGGCTGATGAGAGGCGCACGGGGAAGCTTCGCCTAATACATCCTCTAGCTTCGCACCGAACGGCTATGCTCAGTAGGCTGCGACGGTTGCGCCCGTTACAGCGTCAGGCTCATTGCACGGCGCGGCAAGCGATGGAAGTGAGCTAATGAGGCGGCTTGTGTGAGCAAGCCGCGAACCAAGGTGGTACAGCGAATTATTTTCGCCCTTCGGATTTTCCGAGGGGCGTTTTATTTAGGGTCGCCGGGTATCCGGCTGCCCCGTGGTTAGGAGAATGTACTATGCCCATTACAGAACTGCTTGAGAGAAATGCACATCAGTTTCCATATGAGACTGCGCTGGTGGAGATAAACCCCCAGCATGAGCCGAGCGAGCTTAAACCCTCATGGAAGGAATTCAACCTAGTTGAAATGAACTACCGCGAGGACACCTATCGCCGCGAAATTTCATGGATGGATTTTGACTGCCGCGCCAACCGCTTTGCAAATCTGCTGCTGGCAAACGGTGTAAAAAAGGGCGATAAGGTCGGTATTCTGCTTATGAACTGCCTTGAGTGGCTGCCGATATACTTCGGTGTTTTAAAAGCGGGCGCGCTTGCAGTTCCCCTGAACTACCGCTATACTGCCGATGAGATAAAATACTGTCTTGACCTTGCCGACTGCTCTCTGCTGGTTTTCGGCAATGAGTTTGTAGAGCGCGTTGCAGCGGTAAAAGACGATATGCCCACAGTGCGCAAGCTTTATTATGTCGGCGGCTCCTGCCCCGATTGGGCAGAGAGCTACTATCAGTTCATGTCCTACTGCTCAAGCCGCCGCCCGCCGGTTGAAATAACTGACGATGATTTCGCCGCAATTTACTTTTCCTCAGGCACAACGGGCTTTCCCAAGGCGATTTTGCACAAGCACCGCAGTCTTATGCATTCAGCGGTCTGTGAGCAGCATCATCACGGGCAAATGCGCGGCGACTGCTTTCTCTGTATGCCGCCGCTCTACCACACGGGAGCTAAAATGCACTGGTTCGGCAGTTTATATTCGTGCAGCAAGGCAGTTTTGCTACGCGGCATAAGCCCCAAATGGATTTTGGAGACGGCATCCCAGGAGAAGGCAACAAACGTTTGGCTGCTTGTTCCCTGGGCGCAGGATATACTTGACTCTCTTGACCGCGGCGACGTTAAGCTTGGAGATTACGACCTTTCCGCATGGCGATTAATGCACATCGGCGCACAGCCTGTGCCGCCCGCGCTTATAAACCGCTGGAAGAAATACTTTCCAAACCATCAGTATGACACAAACTACGGCCTGTCCGAATCAATCGGTCCCGGCTGCGTGCATCTTGGCGTTGAGAACATTCACAAGGTCGGTGCAATCGGCGTTGCGGGCTTTGGCTGGGAAACAATGGTTGTTGACTCCGCAAAAAAACCTGTACCCGACGGTGAGGTTGGCGAGCTTGCAGTACGCGGTCCCGGCGTAATGACCTGTTATTACAAAAACGAGCAGGCAACGAAAGAGTCCCTCTCGGAAGACGGCTGGCTTTGGACCGGGGATATGGCGCGCGTTGACGAGGACGGCTTCATTTGGCTCGTTGACCGCAAAAAGGATGTTATCATCACAGGCGGTGAAAACCTCTATCCCGTTCAAATTGAGGATTTCCTGCGCAGTAACGACAAAATAAAGGACGTTGCCGTAATAGGACGTCCGCATCAGAGACTTGGCGAGATTGCAAGTGCCATCATTGAGCTAAAGCCGGGAGCAACCGCAACGGTAGAGGAAATAAACGAGTTTTGCACAGCCCTTCCCCGCTATAAGCGTCCGCGTGAGATAATTTTCGATACTATCCCCAGAAACCCCACGGGAAAGATTGAAAAGCCTAAGCTTCGTGAAAAATACGGTGCTGTTAATATCGTTTCCAAACAGACAGGCGTATAAATATTTTACGGTGTGTATCGAAACGCTCGATACACACCGTTTTTAAAAGCGAAGCATATTAAACAAAAATTTAGTTTTGTGCATTACTACTGGCTGCGTCGGCTTTTTTGCCTATGTTAAGCTCATTTAGTAATGTGAAGCCCAAAACCAACACGCCTCCGACGACCTGGAGCAGCGTAACGCTTTCGTCCAGAAAAACAAAGGAAACAAGGCACGCCACAAGAGGGTCGATATAGCTAAAAATGGCTATCACCTGCCCCGACAGCTCCCCCACTGCCGAAAAATACATACAGTAGGCAATGCCGGTGTGCAAAACGCCAAGTAAAAGCAGACACAAATAACCCGTTGCGTCAAGAGTGGTGATCTGATATCCGCTTGTGAGCGGAACATAGACCGCGAGGACTATGATCGCACCGAGGAACTGATAAACTGTCTTATCAACACCGCCGACGGTTTTGATGCGCTTGTTCATCAGAACGATGAAAGCATAAAGGCAGGCAGCGCTCAAGCCTAGTAAAATACCGATAAGCTCATTGGAGCCGCCGCCGCGGCGTGCGCCGATTATCATAACAAGCCCCGCAGTGGCAAACACGAAGCATATACATTGCTTCAACGTCACTCGCTCTTTAAATATGAGAGGGCAAAGCACCATTACAAGCACCGGACAAAAATAGTAGCAAAGCGTTGCAACCGAAACGCTGGTGTAGCGGTAGGCTTCAAAGAGCAGCACCCAGTTAAAGCCGATCGCCGCGCCGGATACAAGCAGCGGCACAAGGTCAGCTTTGATATTCTTGAAAGGCAGGTTTTCGCGCCGGATAAGCTTATATAGCAGCAGAACCAAAGCTGCGATAACCGCGCGCCAAAGGGCGATTTCGCCTGACGATAGAGCAACGTTTTTGACAAACAAGCTTATCGTGCCGAAAACCACCATTGCAGCTATAAGCTTTAGCACACCTTCACCGACCAGCCGAAGCTGTCTTCTGTCTTGCCCCACTGAATTGACGTGAGGGTATCGTAGAGCTTCTGAGTGAGTGTTCCGATTTTAAAGCCGCCAATTTCGTGCTTCTTTCCGTCAAAATTGATCTCGCCGATGGGTGAGATAACAGCGGCTGTGCCGGTTCCCCAAGCCTCCTCAAGAGTGCCGTTATCGGCGGCTTGAACCAGCTCATCTACCGGCAGCTCACGCTCCTCAACAACATAGCCCCAGCTTTTCAGCAGCTCAATGGCGGACTTTCTTGTGATGCCGGGCAGAACGCTGCCGGTCAGCGCGGGAGTGACGATTTTGCCGTTTATCTTGAACATGACGTTCATTGCGCCGACCTCTTCTATGTTGCGGCGAGAGACTCCATCAAGCCAGAGAACCTGACTGTAGCCCTGAGCCTCTGCGCGCGAGCCTGCGCGAATGGAGGCAGCGTAGTTACCGCCGCACTTTGTATAGCCTGTTCCGCCGCGAACAGCGCGAACGTCCTCGCTTTCTATCATAATGCGAACGGGGTTAAGTCCCTCGGGGTAGTAGCTGCCAACAGGGGAAGTGATGATTGCGAAAAGATAGCTGTGTGAGGCGTGGACACCAAGATGCGGGTCGGTCGCAAAAACAAAGGGGCGTATATAAAGAGAGGTGTCAGGCTCAGAGGGAACCCAGTCCTTATCAAGCTCAACCAGCTTTTTCAGAGCCTGCATGAAAATATCCTCGGGAATTTGGGGAATGCACAGACGCTCCGCGGAGGAATTCATACGCTTGATATTCTCATCAGGACGGAAAAGCAGAACCTCGCCGTTTGCACTGCGGTAAGCCTTCATACCCTCGAAAATCTCCTGAGCGTAGTGAAGAACCATTGAAGCGGGAGAAAGATGAAGATCGCCGTAGGGTACGATACGGGGATCATGCCAACCCTGCCCTTCGTCATAGTTCATAAGGAACATATGGTCGGAAAAATACGTACCGAAAGGAATGCCGTTTGCATTTGGCTTTTCCTTAGGAGCGGTTGTCTTTTCTATACTTATGTTTTCCACTGTATTCACGCTCACTTTCAAATAGTTTGGCATATTGCCCTGTATTTACAAATGATTTTATCATTCCTGCCCATAAATTCAAGTGAAAAATACAACTTTATACTATTTTGGTTGTTTTGGCTGTTTAACGCTTTAACCTGTTATAATATTTTGTGCGCAAAAATGAAGCGCCTGATCGACAGTGCGCTTCATTTTCTTTTTGTGTATTATTTTCCGACAGAACTGGTCTGCATAATCTCAAACTTTTTTTCTTCAACATCAAAGGTTTTTACAAAGCAATGCTTTTCGATTAGAGCTCCGCTTTGGTCAAAGGAAACCTTACCTGTTGTTCCGCTGTAATCGCAGGCAGCGAGCGCCAAGGAGATATCATCCGGATTTAAGCTTTCGGAACGGGAAAGAGCGTCAACAAGCGCCATGTAAGAGTCGTATGCAAGGGCGGAAATATGGGAGACTGATTCTGTTTGACCGTTCATCTGGTAGCGGTCGCCGTCCGCCTTTATCCATGAGGCAAATTTCGGAACAAACTCAGCGGCTATAAGATTTGATCTGTCGGTGTCTGAAAAGCTTGAACAGAAATAAACATCTCTGCCGTAGTTGGAGCAGCTTTCAAAAAGCAGCGTGGAGTCATAGCTGTCACCCCCGAGGATGGGACAGTTAATGTCGTTTCGGCGAAGCTGCTTAATTACATTTGCAGTAGTTCCGATTGTGGCAGGCAAAAACACAGCGTCCGCCTTAACGGATTGTATCATAGCGGCAATGCTTTGGAAGTTGTTTTGCCCCTGCTCATAGGTGTAGGCAAAAACGTTCCCCTCAAGACGTATAAACTCGTCTGTGAAGCATTTTGCCATAGTTTTAGAATAGACGTCATCCATCTGCGAAAGGACAACAACAGTCTTATAGCCCTTGCTGGAGGAATAGTTTGCCATTACCGACGCTTGAAAGGAGTAATCATAAGAAGCGCTGAAAATCGACGAACCGGCTTCAGAAAGGTCGGGTAATGCCGACGAAGGTACAATACATGGTATGCCGCTTTCGGCAAGGACAGGAACGCCCGCAGCAGAAAGCTCAGCTCCGTATGAGCCGAGAACCGCGATAACCCCTTCCTTTATCAGATACTTTGCGTCGAGTATAGCTGTTTCAGCGTCAGACTCATTATCAAGCTCCAGCAGCTTGATGGTGTAGCTAACGCCTGCTACCTCAACCGTCGGGGTGACAGAGTGAGCATAGCGTATACCGAGAAGCTCTTTTAAGCCGCCCTCCGCCTCGACTCCCGTCAGCGGCTCATAAACGCCGATTGTGATGATGTTTGTTTCTTCGTCGTTTTCGCTGCTCTTGTCACGGTCGCCAACTGCCCCTGTAAAAAACAGGAACAGAGCGATAACGACCGCAACCGTAACAAGCATATATATAGTTCTTTTCATAATATTCCCCTATAAAGTGTGGATTCTCAAAAAATATACAAAGAAACATTATAACAAAACGGTAACAAAAGCAATAATTTGTGGATGATTTCTAAATTGCCTACAAAATATAATCCATTTGCTTGTGGTAATTTGACAATGCAATCAAACAAATCTTGGGCTGATGCGCCATTCCGCCATACCACGCCGTTCCTCTCTGGCGGTATAAGCAAGGCAATAGAGGTCGTGAGCGCTGCTCTCAAGGTCAAATAACTCGCGGCACTCCTTTGACAAATTCTTAATCTCAGCAGGCTTTGTTACAATCGGTATCGCAGAATTCTCCTGGAGAATGCGAAGTGCCTCCCTGCCCAGACTGTTAGCAGCGAGCACACGCGTATATGGAGGTATACCGTCGGCATAGCCAGCCTTTATTCCCAGCGCGGCGCACATATACATTCTGCGGATGCGGGAAAGCGCATAGCGCTTAGTTTTCGCAGCCGAGAGGATGCCGTCGATAGTGGTTTCCTCATGCGCCGCCACGAAAAGGCGGTTTCCCAGCCCCTCAGCGGCATCGGGCAGGCTGTTGTAGTTTTCAACGCTCATCATTCTAAAACGCGAGATAAGCGCCGTTTCAAGAGTTTCGGGGAATACAGGACCTCTGCCCTGCTCTCTTTCTCGCTTGAATACATCATAAGCCTCCTTGGGCATATAGTGCTTATATCTACCGCCGGTTTTAATGAGCTTTCTTATATCCGAGGCAGAGCCGCCGGTCTCGTCGTGTCCTGCACCGAAGCGCTGAACCGTCATCGGCTTAATGCGCAAATGCTGGCTGAATAGCGCTTTGAGGTATTCAACGCCCAGAATGTTGTTGGGCGTTCCAAGGTGTTCTGCCATACTGCCGATCTGCCTTGCCAGCGCCTTTTGCCGCGCGGCGGCATAGGATATGCCGCTTTCAAGCTCAACTCTTATCTGTTCATCAAGCCTCGGATCCATTATTGCAGTTGCAAGACTTGAAAGGGTGTTGATATCGCCGCATTCGCTGCCGAAGCTCAGATAATCAACGCGTCCAAGCGCACCTAAAATACCTACAGCGCCGCGTGCAAAGCCCTCCGCTGATGAAAGCGCCCACGGCAACGGCAGCTCAAGAACCAAATCAGCGCCGGAGCGCACAGCCGCCTCCGCCCTAGCGTGCTTAGAAAAAATCGCCGGCTCACCACGCTGGACAAAATCGCCGGACATTACACATACTGCGGCGCTTTTTTCCTCAAGCAGCTTCTTGCTTTCGATAATGTGAAGCTTGTGACCGTTATGAAATGGATTGTACTCCCCTACAACGCCAATAATCTTCATAGCATTTCTCCTTATAGACGATAAATAAGGTTAATTTATTACATTATTGCATAAAATGAAACAAAATACTAAAAAGCCTTGCAATTTGGTACAGTATGGTATTAAAATACCTAAGTGTGTAATTTTATAGTGCTTTCTGCATTATTTTACAATTATTAAAACCTTATTACAAGAAGAAAGGGTAGAAACATGAAAATTCTGGTTATAAACGCCGGCAGCTCCTCGCTGAAGTATCAGCTCATTGACATGGAGGACGAGAGCATCCACGCCATCGGTCTTTGCGAACGCATAGGTATCGACGGTCACATCAAGCATAAACCCCTCGTTAACGGCAAGCCTGTTTTTGAAGCAGACCTTTCCATGCCCACCCACGCAGAGGCTATTGAAGCCGTTCTCGACAAGCTCGTTTCCCCCGAATACGGCGTTGTAAGCTCCATGAGCGAGATTTCCGCCGTTGGTCACCGTGTTCTCCACGGCGGCATCGAATTTGCAAAGTCTGTTTTCATTGACAAGGCTTGCATGGACGCTATTGAGCGCTGCATCCCCCTCGGTCCTCTCCACAACCCCGCTAACATCATGGGCATTGAGGCTTGCCGCAAGGTCATGGGCGACAAGGTTCCTATGGTTGCTGTTTTCGACACCGCTTTCCATATGACTATGCCCGCAAAGGCATGCACCTATGCCATCCCTTATGAATACACCGAAAAAGACAATCTCCGCCGCTACGGCTTCCACGGCACCAGCCACCGCTTTGTCTCCGAGAACGCACGCCGTATGCTCGGCAAGCTTGATGATCCCAACAGCAAGATAATCGTCTGCCACCTCGGCAACGGTTCCTCCCTCTCCGCTGTTAAGGGCGGCAAGTGTGTGGATACCTCTATGGGTCTTTCTCCTCTGGTCGGTCTGCCTATGGGTACCCGCTGCGGAGACATCGACCCCACTGTTTTGCAGTTCATTATGAATAAGTACAGCATGACCATGGACGAGGTCATGACCATGATGAACAAAAAGTCCGGTGTTCTGGGCGTTTCCGGCGTCTCCAGCGATTTCCGCGATCTTGGCAAGGCTGCTGAGGAGGGCAATGAGCGCGCTCAGCTTGCTCTGGATATGTTCCATTACTGGGTTGCAAAGGTCGTTGGCTCTTATGCCGCTGCCATGAACGGTGTTGACGGCATTGCTTTCACAGGCGGCATCGGCGAAAACGGCTGTGACTCCCGTGCTGCTATCTGTGAGTATCTCGGCTATCTTGGCGTTAAGATCGACGAGGAAGCCAATAAGAACCGCGGCAAGGAAATGTTCATCAGCACCGAGGACAGCAAGGTCAAGGTCATGGTCATCCCCACCAACGAAGAGCTGGTGATCGCAAGAGACACTCAGGCTATCGTTAACGCAATGAAATAAGCCTATTTTAAACAATAAAAACCACCCGCCTAAGTGAACTGCACCCCATTTGTTAGACAGTATGATATACTATCTAACAAGTGGGGTG
>SAMEA3663207__coassemble_445_pt1 | contig 13241 bp, 10 predicted proteins | sample SAMEA3663207__metabat2_high_PE_010 | metagenome-assembled genome bin SAMEA3663207 (sample SAMEA3663207) | pig gut metagenome | biome: pig gut; feature: pig-associated habitat; material: faeces | place: China | collected 2013 | reverse complement strand
CCTCGCCGTAGCGGTCGAGTTGGTCGCGGAAAATGTTGGTAACGGCTATGGCACGCGGCTTGAGATATTTTGTTACCACGGCAAAGGCTGCCTCGTCGCACTCGATAACGGCATGGTGCAGGCGTTTTTTGCCGAAAAGATTGACATTGTCCGCAAATTCGGTGACAACGCCGCTCATAAGGTTTGCTCCGCTGCGGTTGGCGATGCAGGGAACACGGGCGCTGAGCATGATCTGCTCTGCCATGCGCGAGGTCGTGGTTTTTCCGTTAGTGCCTGTGATAATAAGCGTGTCCACACCGGAGGAGAGCCGCGCGAGAATATCGGGACAAAGCTTAAAGGCAAGCTTGCCCGGGAGCGTGGTGCCGCCTCGCTTTAAAACGCGCAGAGCAAGGCGCACTGCCTTGCAAACCCACAGCGCGGCAAAGAAACGAATGCCCATGTCTATTTGCCACTGCTTTCCAGAGCTGCACCAACAAATTCGCGGAAGATAGGCTGCGCCTTGTTGGGACGGCTCTTAAACTCCGGATGGAACTGAACGCCGAGATGGAAACGGTTTTTGGGGTATTCAACCGCTTCGATGAGCTCGTCGTCGGGTGAGGTGCCGCAGAATACCATGCCGTTTTCGTTAAACATTCCGCGATAGTCGTTGTTAAACTCAAAGCGGTGGCGGTGGCGCTCTGAAATGTCGCTCTCGCCGTAAGCCTTTTCCAGCATTGTGCCGGGCTTGACACGGCAGGGGTAAGCGCCGAGACGCATAGTGCCGCCCTTGGTGGTAATGCCGCGCTGAGTTTCCATGAGCGCGATAACGGGGTCGGGCGTCAACTCGTTAAACTCCGTTGAGTTGGCTTCGGCTCTGCCGCAGACATGGCGGGCAAATTCGATGGATATTATCTGCATTCCAAGGCAGATGCCGAAAAGGGGAACGTCGTTTTCTCTGGCGTATTTTGCCGCGGAGATCATGCCCTCGATGCCGCGGTCGCCGAAGCCACCGGGGATAAGTATGCCGTCGGCGTCCTTAAAGATCTCTGCCGCGTTTTCGTCCGTAACGCCCTCGGTATCGACCCACATAAGGTCTACATGAGCGCCGTGAACATAGCCTGCGTGACGCAGTGATTCCATGATGGAGAGGTAGGCGTCGTGCAGCTTTGTGTATTTGCCCGCTATGGCGATGCTGACATGACGGTCACGGTTTTTGATGCGCTCGACCATCGCCTTCCAGTCGCTGAGGTCGGGAGCGGGTGCGTCAATGCTAAGCTCGCGGCAGACAACATCGTCAAGCCCTTCGCGGTGCAGCATGAGCGGAGCTTCATAAAGGCAGGGAAGGGTGAGGTTTTCAATCACGCAGTCCGGCTTAACATTGCAGAAAAGCGAGATTTTTTCTTTTATAGAGCTGCCAAGCGGCTCATCGGAGCGTGTTACGATTATATCGGGCGTAATTCCCATTGATTGCAGCTCCTTAACGGAGTGCTGCGTGGGCTTGGATTTGTGCTCGTCAGAGCCGTGGAGATAGGGAACGAGGGTCACATGGATGAAAAGGCAGTTTGCCCGTCCCACCTCTAAGGATATCTGACGTATCGCCTCCATGAATGACTGGCTTTCAATATCGCCGACCGTGCCGCCGATCTCGGTTATCAGCACATCCGCGCCGCTCGATTGCGCGCCGGTGTAAATGAAGTCCTTGATCTCGTTGGTGATGTGAGGGATTATCTGCACGGTCTGACCCAAATAGCCGCCGGCACGCTCACGGTTGAGAACGTTCCAGTATACCTTGCCGGAGGTGAGATTTGAGTATTTGGTAAGGCTCTCGTCAATAAAGCGCTCATAATGTCCGAGGTCAAGGTCTGTTTCCGCGCCGTCGTCGGTGACAAAGACCTCACCGTGCTGATATGGACTCATAGTGCCGGGATCAACATTCATATAGGGGTCAAGCTTCTGCGCGGCAACCTTTAAGCCTCGCTGCTTGAGAAGTCTGCCGAGAGACGCCGCCGTGATACCCTTGCCCAGACCGGAGACAACGCCGCCTGTAACAAACACATATTTCGTCATGTTTTCATCTTCCTCCAATGCGTACTAAGACGCAATAGTATTCTTAGATAAAGCGCTTTTACTCCCACTCAACGGTGGCAGGCGGCTTGCCGCTTATGTCATAAACTACGCGCCCTGCGCCCTTTACCTCGTTGGATATGCGCGAGGAGATTTTGCCGAGCACGCGGTGCGGCAGAGGGGTATACTCCGCCGTCATAAAGTCCGCCGTTGTAACGGCGCGAACGCCGATAACATAGTCATAAGCTCTTTCATCGCCGACGACACCGACGGTGCGGATGCCGGGCAAAACGGCAAAATACTGATCGGGACGGTTTTTAAGGCGGTCAATTTCCTCGCGGACGATTGCGTCCGCCTCGCGGAGCACCTCAAGCTTCTCGTATGTGACCTCGCCCAGAATGCGAACGGCGAGACCCGGACCGGGGAAGGGCTGGCGATCGACCAGATAGTCCGGCAGACCAAGCTTGCGGCCGAGAACGCGCACCTCGTCCTTAAAAAGTCCGCGAAGCGGTTCGATAATGCCGCTGAAGCCGACATTTTCAGGCAGACCGCCGACATTGTGGTGGCTTTTTATCGTTGCGGCGGAGCTTCCGCCGGATTCGATAACGTCGGGGTATATCGTGCCCTGAGCCAGATATGGAATGTCGCCGAGCGCACGCGACTGCGTTTCAAACACGCGGATAAACTCCTCACCGATGGTTTTGCGCTTTTTCTCCGGCTCGGTAACGCCGGAAAGCTTGGAAAGAAACCTATCCGCCGCGTCCACGCGGATGAAATCAAGCGCTCGGCTGCCGAAAACGGCTTCGATTTGGTCACCCTCATTCTTGCGCATCAAGCCGTGGTCAACGAAAACGCAGGTGAGCTGACCGGGGAGCGCCTTTTCAATGAGTGCTGCGCAAACGGAGGAGTCCACTCCGCCGGAGAGGGCGAGAAGGACCTTTTCCTTGCCCACGGTTTTGCGCAGGCTCTCTACGGCGGTTTCAATGTAATCGTCAATGTTATAGTCGCCCGAAGCGCCGCAGATGTCGAACAGGAAGTTATCAAAAATGCTCTCGCCGCTGTCGGTATGCTTAACCTCGGGGTGAAACTGAACGGCGTAAAGGCGGCGCGATTGGTCATACATCGCGGCGATTTGGCAGCTTCGCGTTTTTCCGGCGGGCTTGAAGCCGTCGGGCACTGAGGAAACCGCGTCAAAATGGCTCATAAGCGCCGTGATGCTCTCCGGCGTGCCCTTGAACAGCGGGCAGGCGCTGTCCAAATGTGTGCGGGTGCGCCCATATTCGCCGCCTCCCTTAGCAGGGGAAACGGTTCCACCGAGCATATGGCACATAAGCTGCATACCGTAGCATATGCCCAGTACAGGTATTCCTAAAGCAAAGATGCCGGGGTCGCACAGCGGCGCTCCGGTCTTGTATACGCTCCTCGGTCCGCCCGTAAGCACGATGCCGATGGGGGCAAGCTCTTTAATCTCCTGTGCCGATATGCTGCCCGGCTTTATCTCGCTGTAAACGTGCTTTTTGCGAATGCCGGAGGCAATCAGCTCTTTGTACTGTCCGCCAAAGTCCAGCACAAGGACAAGCTCATTTTTAACCTGCTCAGTTTTCATAGGTTTTTAAAATCCTCTCTGCTATTTCTCTCTTGGTAAGTCTTTTATCCATTGCCTGCTTTTCAATGTATTTATGTGCCTCTGACTCGCTCATGGATAAGTATGATATAAGCATACATTTTGCCCTGTCTACAACGCGAATATCCTCAAGCTTTTGCACAAGGCGGCGATTTTCGCTCTGCATAGACTGCATACGCCGATGCGTTGCCATTGTAAGCTTGAGCGCGTTCCAAAAAAGCGCGCGGCTAAGCGGCTTGGAAACGGTTACAACGCCATAGTCCTCGACTTTGGCGGAGATCTCATCAAAATGCTCGGCGCGAACACAGAGGATAACGCCTATAGTGCCGCGCTCGGCGGTGCTTTCGGCAAGGCGCGCGCCATGCTCGTCGGAGAGCGGAGCATTGACTATGCAGATATCAAAATCGCGCTCGATAAGAAGTCTTCGCGCTTCGCCGGCGGTGGAAACGCCGACAATGTCGCCAAAGGAGGCAGAGGTGAGAACCTCCGTAAAATAGGCTATGCCCTTTTCGCCGGATACGATTAGCGCGCTGTCCATGCAAACCACCGCCCTTTCCTGCAAATTGAGCTGCTTTTAAAGCATGGGGAAATAGAGGCTGTTTATCCTCGTCTTATCGCCCGCCTCGTCATAGGCGCGAGCCTCGGAGAGCTTCTGGGAAACAAACTTATCGACAAGCCCGTCGCCCAGCACTCTGCGAACAAATTCGGAGTCCGCGGCAAGCCTTGCCGCTTCGCCCAGGCTTTGCGGCAGAGGGGTGAGACGGGAGGAAACGCTATCGTCGGAGTAGGAGTCAAAATCCGATGGTTCGGGAAGCTTTAGCCCCGCTTGAACACCCTCTAGACCGGCGCTGATAATAAGCGCGTAGGCAAGGTAGATGTTGCAGGACGGGTCGGGAGAGCGCAGCTCCATTCGTGAGCGCAGACCCGATGCGGCGGGGATGCGGATAAGCTGCGAGCGGTTGCGCTCCGACCACGATACAAAGCCCGGCGCTTCAAGCTCGCCGAGACGCTCATAGGAGTTGGGGACGGAATTTAAAAACAGAGACATCTCCCTTGCGCGCAATAAAACACCTGCTATGAAGCTTTCGCGCTCGGGGCTTATTTCTTCGGCAAAGAGGTTTTGACCGTTTTTGTGCAGGGATACATTGATGTGCAGCCCGCTGCCGCTTTTGCCCGATAGTGGCTTTGGCATGAAGGAGGCGAAAAGTCCGTTTCGCGCGGCGATTGCCTTAACTGCGGTTTTCAGCGTCATAAAATCGTCTGCCGAATCAAGCGCGCCGGAAAACTTGAAGTCGATCTCGTTTTGTCCCGGTCCTTGCTCGTGATGCGAGCTTTCGGGGTGCAGCCCCATGTCCTCAAGGGCAAGGCAGATCTCACGGCGCACATTCTCGCCCCGGTCAATGGGGGACATATCAAAGTAGCCGCCGTTATCAAAGGGTATGGTAGTTGCATCGCCGTTTTCGTCGGTTTTAAAGAGATAGAATTCGCATTCGGCGCCGACCTTGCATTCATAGCCCGCCGCGCGGCAGCGCTCAATGGCTTGGCGCAAAAGCTCGCGGGAGTCGCACTCAAAGGCGCGCCCGTCCGGATGCAGGATCGAGCAGTAAAAGCGCGCAACGCGTCCCTGCTGCGGTCTCCAGGGCAAAAGCGTAAGTGTGGCAGGCTCCGGCTTTAAAAAGAGGTCGGAGTCTGCTACACCGCGAAAGCCCAGAATTGCCGAGGCGTCGAAGGAGATGCCTTCGCCAAAGGCATCCTCAAGCTCGTCGGGCATGATGGAGATGTTCTTTTGAACGCCAAAAAGGTCGCAGAATATCAGGCGTATGAACTTAACGTCATTTTCCGCCACAAAGCGGAGTATTTCGGCGCTGGTGGTCTGCGCTTGAAAGTCCATGCTGTTACCTCCTAATCGGGTGTGTCGCCAATGGGGTTAATTGGGGGTGTATAGTCTTTTATAGGGGCTTTTAGCGTTAGGGGTAAGCCTCCAGAAGCCTTTTGCGGTGAGCTCTGACATAGGCACGTCAAAAAGCTGCGAAAAATCACTTAAATAGGGCATGATGCCGGAAATGCCGTCTGCTTCAACGCGCGTTACGCAGACCTGCTCCGGCAAAACCGGGGGCAGGGCGTCACTGCGAAGCCAAATCTCTCCGCCGTGCATTCCCGTGCCGGTAAAGCCGCCTGCCGGGAAAGTGTCACTGCCCAGACCGAGAACAATGATAAGTCCTCCCGCGAGATATTCGCCGAGGAAGCTGCCCGCGCTGCCGCCTACAACGATGACGGGGCGCTTTTCCATATATTCTTTCATATGGATGCCCGTGCGGTAGCCTGAGTCGCCCTGGACATAGATGCTGCCGCCGCGCATTGCGTAGCCCAGCGCATCGCCCGCGCTGCCGCGAACGATTATTCTGCCGCTGTTCATCGTGTCGCCGACGGCGTCCTGCACATTTTGCAAGCACTCGATCTCGGCTCCGTTGAGGTAAGCGCCCAGCGCGTTGCCGGGGACGCCGCTTATGGTAATTTTCCTGTCTGCCGCTCCGCAGGCAATGAAGCGCTCGCCGAGACAGCCTTCAAGCTCGATATCGCCCGTCGTGGCGCGCACGACGTCGTTAAGCTCCTGCCACTGATAATCTCTTGCGTTTATCTTTTTCATCTTGCACACCCCAAAAACTCTTTCCGCGTTTCTTTGGAAAACGCCATCAGTGTCGGTCTCTCGCAAATGAGGGAAAAATCTATCGTGTCGAGAGGAACACGGTTTCGTATAAGGGAGGTGTAGATGCCGGCTTTTGAGGTGTCGCCTGCGATGATAAAGCCCACAAGGCGGTTGTCCTTATAAAACAGGCGCTTAAAGCCGTTGTCATAGCTGTCATAGGTTTCGCCCTCGTAGCTGCCGGCAGTCATGATATGCAGCCCGAAAAGCCCGATGGAGTTCATGGGCATGGCGTTTGTAAAGCCGGCTTCGGCATCGCCCGCCATTGACCGCCCCGCGCAGTATCCCTGCATATAGGCGTTCGGAAGCAGAGCCATGACCCTTGTCTGCCCGGTAACAACGTCAACGCTTTCGGTGCAGTCGCCGGCGGCGTAAACCTCGGGCAAACTGGTTTTGCAGGAGGAGTCTATTGTGATGCCCCTGCCGCACTCGCCGCCCGCGTCCTTAACGAGAGAGACGTTGGCGCGAACGCCTACTGCCGTTACCAGAATGTCAAAATCTATGCTTTGTCCGCTCTTGAGGATCGCCCTGCCGCCCGCGAAGCTGTCTACACTGTCTGAAAGGATAAGCTTCAGACCATGCTCCTCCAAGTGCTGTTGAACTATTTTGGAGGAGTCCTCGTCGAGAATGCTCGACAGCACGCGCGGAGACATATCAACGATGGTGATGCTGCCTGCCATGCCGGAAATTCCCTCTGCGCATTTAAGCCCGATAAGTCCCGCGCCGATGATAAGCACGCGCGAGGTGGGAGTGAGCGCCTTTTCAAGTGCCAGCGCGTCGTCAAGACAGGAGAAGGCAAAACGTTCAGGAACGCTCTCAAGCCCCGCCATAGGCGGAATAAAGGGCGATGAGCCGACGGCAACCAGCAGCTTTTCATAAGAAAGACTGCGCCCTGTGCTAAGATAAACGCTTTTTTTCTCAGGGTCAATAGATGCTGCGGTATTTTTATAAATTATATCACAGTGGTTTTCGTCATAAAAGCTTTCGGGGCGATATTTCATGCGCTTCAGGTCGGTTTTTTTCTGCAAAAGATAGGATATCAGCGGTCTTGAGTATACATGATGCTCCTCGGAGGAGACAATTGTAATATCTCCCGTGTTATCCACACTTCTGATGCCCTCAACGCAGCCTATTGCGGCGGCGGAGTTGCCTATTATTACATATTTGCTCATTCACTTCACCTCTCCTCATAAACGATGGCAGCATTCGGACAGCCCTGAACACAGCGCGGCTCGCAGCCGTTTTTGGTGCAAAGCTCGCACTTTTGCATTACGCCGTCCTCGGCGGGGGAGATCGCACCATAGGGACAGACAAGAACGCAGGTTTGGCAGCCGACGCATTTGTCGCGGTCAATGCTTATCAAGCCGTCGGTTTTCGTCAGAGCGCCCGTGATGCAGGATTTGACGCACAGGGGCTCTTGACAATGACGGCAGGAAACGGCAAAGGATACGAGGTCTTTTTCCTCAACGCTGATGCGCGGGTGAAGCTTGACACCCTTGAGCGCCGTTGCCATATCGTGACCGCCGCTGTTTGCGAATGCACAGTAGTATTCGCACAGATGGCAGGCTAGACACCAGTTTTCATTTACATAAACACGCTTCATTTCCCGCCCTCCTATTCACCGGCGTGGCGCACGCCGAGTATTTCAAGCTCTTTTTCGGTCATGCCTATGCCGCGAAGCATAAGACGGTTTCCGCGCAGCGCCTCGATAGAGTTGATGCCCATTCCGCCCATCATTTCCTTGATCTCGTGATCCCATGCGCTTACGAGGTTTATAAGGCGTTTGCAGCCGATATCGGGATTTAAGCGTTTTGTAAGCTGCGAGTCCTGGGTTGCGATGCCCCAGTTGCATTTGCCCGACTGACAGTTTCTGCAAAGATGACAGCCGAGCGCCAAAAGCGCCGCCGTGCCGATATAAACCGCGTCAGCGCCGAGGGCGACAGCCTTTACAACGTCGGCGCTGCTGCGGATGCTGCCCGCGCAGACAAGAGAGACCTCGTCGCGTATGCCTTCATCTCTAAGGCGTTTATCAACGCTGGCAAGAGCAAGCTCAATGGGGATGCCGACATTATCGCGTATGCGCGTAGGCGCGGCGCCTGTGCCGCCGCGAAAGCCGTCTATTGCGATAATATCCGCGCCGCTGCGGGCGATGCCGCTGGCAATGGCGGAGACGTTATGCACCGCGGCTATTTTGACGATGACCGGCTTTTTATACCCCGTTGCCTCCTTGAGCGAATAGACAAGCTGTCTTAAATCCTCAATTGAATAAATGTCGTGATGCGGAGCGGGGGAGATAGCGTCGCCGCCCTCGGGTATCATGCGCGTGCGGGAGACATCGCCCACGATCTTCGCTCCCGGCAGATGACCGCCGATGCCGGGCTTTGCGCCCTGACCCATTTTTATTTCGATTGCAGCTCCGCTTTCCAAAAACGCCTTGTGAACGCCGAAGCGACCGGAGGCGACCTGAACGATGGTGTTTCTGCCGTATTTATAAAAGTCCTCATGCAGACCGCCCTCGCCGGTGTTGTAGTAGATACCGAGCGCCTCCGCGGCGCGGGCGAGAGACTCATGAGCGTTATAGCTTATAGAGCCGTAGCTCATGGCGGAGAACATCACAGGGACATTTAAATGGAGCTGGGGAGCGAGATTGTTTTGCAGACGACCGTTTTCGTCGCGCACCAGCTCCGTCGGCTTCTTTCCTAGAAAAACGCTTGTTTCCATAGGCTCGCGCAGCGGGTCGATAGAGGGATTTGTTACCTGTGAGGCGTTTATCAGCAGACGGTCAAAGTAATTCGGGTAGGCTTCGGGGTTGCCCATTGATGAGAGCAGAACGCCGCCGCTGTCCGCCTGCTTGTAAATCTCCGTGATCGCCTTGGCGCTCCAGTTGGCGTTCTGGCGAAAGCTGTGGTCGCTCTTTACGATTTTAAGCGCCCTTGTGGGACACAGCGAGACGCAGCGGTGGCAGACAACGCATTTTGAGCTGTCGGCAAACATTTTGCCGCTTTCCTCGATGAGCGAATGTACGTTATTTGCGCATTGACGCTCGCATACGCGGCAGGCAATGCAGCGGTCATAGTCGCGCACGACCTCATATTCGGGACATAAGAAGTTTATCGGCACTTTTCGTCGCCTCCGTTCACTGTGATGATAACGCCCTGTCCGCCTTCGGGGTACCAGAGCCTGTCAAGCTCCGGCGAGATGACGCGGATGGCAGCCTCCTCGCTGGAGATATAAACCATGTCGTCGCGCTCGGCAACGACCATGCTGCGAAGCTTGAGCCTGTCGTTGAGCGCCATCAGCCCGCCCTCAAAGCCTACAATAATGGAAAACGGACCGGTTATGAGATAAGAGGAGAAGGCGTTTCTGAGATATTCAGCCTCTGCGCGCTCCTCAGGCGGCATCTGCGCAATGGTCTGCCAGAAGGGGGCGGCGATAACGCTGCATATCTCCTTCATCGAAAGCCCCTTGCGGCGGTTGAGGTAGTCGATAATATAGGCGATTACCTCGGTGTCGGTTTGCAGTGTGCATTTATAGCCGTGCATTTCGATGCTGCGGCGGTTGGCGTCATAAGAGGAGATCTCACCGTTGTGGACAACGGAGTAGTCCAACAGCGCAAAGGGATGTGCGCCGCCCCACCAGCCGGGGGTGTTGGTCGGATAGCGACCGTGCGCTGTGAAAGCATAGCCCTCGTATTCCTCCAGACGGTAGAAGCGTCCAACATCCTCCGGAAAGCCGACTGCCTTGAAAACGCCCATGTTTTTGCCGCTGGAGAAAACATAGCAGCCTTTAATGCGCGTGTTCACGCGGAAAACGCAGCGCGCAACAAACTCGCGCTCGTCAAGCTGGCTGCTTGCAAGCTTTGTGGGCAGCGGAGTTACGAAGTAGCGCCAGATGAGCGGCTCGTCGGTGATGGCGGGGCTTTTGCGCGTGGGAATTTTGGAGAGGTTTATAATATCAAAGTGCCGCTCCAGAAACGCCTCGCATTCGTGCTTGGCGGCGCTGTCGTCAAAAAAGATGTGCAGCGCGTAAAAATCCTTGTATTCCGGATAGATGCCGTAGGCGGCAAAGCCGCCGCCGAGACCGTTTGAGCGGTCGTGCATTACAGAAATGGAGCGGATGATATCCTCTCCGGAAAAGCGCTTTCCGGACGTGGATATCATTCCGGAAATGGCGCAGCCTGAGGGATTTCTGAACTCACCCTCGCGGGGAAGCTCAGCACGCATTAAAGCGTTGTCTTGTGGTAAATTTATCTGTCCCAAGATGTTGCACCTCCAAAATCAGAAAAGGCGTTCATCACATTGCGCAGCACGAGACACATTCTCTAAAAACGAGAAGTCAATGCTGTGCAATATGATGAACGCCTTTGTTCGAGTGCAATTCTAAACTATTTACAAGTGCTTGTCAACGCTCCTGCAAAAGAATAGTGCCACTTTCTGCAAAATGCCCTAAACGCACGCCCGAATGGAGACAAATTGTTGAAGATACTGCACGAAAGCGCAAATAAACTTGCAGAATGGGCTTGACAGACAAAAACGGCGGTGCTATACTGCGGAGCGTAGACAGCAATGGCGCTGTGAACCTTCCTTGGTTCACGGCGCTTTTTTTATTGCTTTGCAGTATAAAGCCGGTTGCTGTCCCGCGCATACCTTTATAAGCGGCGGGGCATGACCGAAGCTGCAGGCGGCAAATGAGATTGCTGAAAAAGAAAGGACGACAGAATATGAGTAAACTGAAGATCCCCGAAAAGTACGCCTCCCCCATGAGCCTTTACGAAACGCAAAACGCCATTGGCGAGCTGAGAACAGCGTTTGAGGGTAATCTTTCAAATTCACTTAATCTGTGTCGTGTATCCGCCCCCCTGTTTGTAGCCCCGGAAACGGGCTTGAACGACGACTTGAACGGCGTTGAGCGACCGGTTGAATTTGATGTTGCTGAAACCGGCGCTAACGCTCAGATAGTTCACTCCCTTGCAAAATGGAAACGCTTTGCTCTCCATAAATACGGCTTCCCCGTGGGTAAGGGACTTTATACTGATATGAACGCGGTTCGCCGCGATGAGGAGATGGATAATCTCCACTCAATATATGTTGACCAATGGGACTGGGAAAAGGTCATCAGCCGTGAGACGCGAAACGTCGATTATCTAAAGGAAACAGTCAAAGCCATTGTCGGCGCTATCTGCGACACGCAAGAGCAGGTCAAGAAGGATTTTCCGATGCTCAAAACAACGCTTTGCCGCGAGGTGAGCTTTGTTACAACGCAGGAGCTTGAGGATATGTACCCGACGCTTACGCCCAAGCAGCGCGAGGATGAATACTTAAAGGAGCATAAGACCGCCTTTATTATGCAGATTGGCGGCAAGCTCAAATCCGGCGAGAAGCACGACGGACGCGCTCCCGACTATGACGACTGGAAGCTCAACGGAGACATCGTTTTCTGGAGCGAGGTTTTGCAGTCTGCCTTTGAGGTCAGCTCGATGGGCATTCGTGTTGACGAAAAATCCCTGGATGAGCAGCTTACGGAGGCGGGAGCGGACGCAAGACGCGCCTTTCCTTTCCACAAGGCATTGCTTGCCGGAGAGCTTCCGCTCACAATGGGCGGCGGCATAGGTCAGTCCAGACTTTGTATGCTCCTGCTTGAAAAGGCGCATATCGGAGAGGTTCAGGTCTCACTTTGGGATAAAGAGACAACTGAAGGCTGCAAGGCAGCCGGGATAGAACTGCTTTAATTGCTTGAGGAGGTAAGCTTTATGAACGAACTGCCTGATAATTTCGGAAGCAATGTGTTTAACGACAGCGTTATGAAAGAGCGCTTGCCCAAGGAAACCTATAGGGCGCTCAAAAAGACCATTTCCGAGGGAACCCATTTGGAGCTTGACGTTGCGAATGTGGTCGCCAATGCAATGAAGGACTGGGCGGTCTCCAAGGGAGTTACGCATTTTACCCACTGGTTTCAGCCTATGACCGGCATCACCGCCGAAAAGCACGACAGCTTTATAAATCCGGATAGTCACGGCGGCGCTCTCATGGAGTTTTCGGGCAAGGCGCTGGTTCGCGGCGAGCCTGATGCTTCAAGCTTTCCCTCCGGCGGACTTCGCGCAACCTTTGAAGCGCGCGGCTATACCGCGTGGGATCCCACGAGCTATGCCTTTATCAAAGACGGCGTGCTTTGCATTCCGACCGCCTTTTGCTCGTATTCCGGCGAGGCACTTGATAAAAAGACCCCGCTGCTGCGCTCTATGGAGGCGCTGGAAAAGCAGGCGCTTCGCATTCTGCGGCTCTTTGGCGATAATACCTCCAAGCGCGTTGTTGCGCAGGTCGGTCCCGAGCAGGAGTATTTTCTCGTTGACCGCGAGCTATATTTAAAGCGCCCCGATTTGGTTTTCACGGGCAGAACGCTGCTCGGCGCACGCCCGCCCAAGGGTCAGGAACTGGAGGACCATTACTTCGGAACGATTAAAAAGCGCGTTGCCGACTATATGACCGACCTTGACAGGGAGCTTTGGAAGCTGGGCGTATACGCCAAGACAGAGCACAACGAGGTCGCCCCCGGTCAGCATGAGCTTGCCCCCATCTTCTCAACGGCAAATCTGGCGACGGATGCAAACCAGCTTACAATGGAGCTTATGAAAACCGTCGCGGCACGCCACGGTCTAGTATGCCTGCTGCATGAAAAGCCCTTTGCCGGAGTAAACGGCAGCGGCAAGCACAATAACTGGTCTATTTGCACCGATACCGGAGCAAACCTTTTGGAGCCGGGCGCAACACCCAGAGAAAACGCACAGTTTTTGCTTTTCCTCTGCGCGGTCATCAAGGCGGTGGACGAATATCAGGAGCTGCTTCGCGCCTCTGTTGCAACGGCGGGCAATGA
>SAMEA3663207__coassemble_440_pt1 | contig 13289 bp, 14 predicted proteins | sample SAMEA3663207__metabat2_high_PE_010 | metagenome-assembled genome bin SAMEA3663207 (sample SAMEA3663207) | pig gut metagenome | biome: pig gut; feature: pig-associated habitat; material: faeces | place: China | collected 2013 | reverse complement strand
ATTAGCGCTTCTATTTGCCTAAAGGTATCCTCGCCTATGCCGGAGACCCTGCATATTTCATTGATCGAGGCAAAGCCGCCGTGCTCTGCTCGGTAGGCGCAGATGCTTCTTGCAAGAGCCTTGCCTATACCCGGCAAAGAGCAGAGCGTGTCCTCGTCTGCGGTGTTTATATTGATTTTGTCTGCCTGAGCAGCTTCCTCCGGCAATGTTTTCTCCTGTTCGGAAATAGGCTTAACGGCGACACAAAGCTCACTTTGCGCAGCGCCGCCGAAAAACATGGAAACAGCAGCCGCTATGACGAAAACCACGGTTATAATTACAGCGGTCACTTCTGATTTTGTCAAGCTCATAGATCCTCTCCGATGGTGTTAATTGACGGATGGAGATATTTGTTGTTGCTTTTCGGTGTGTTTTTATCTATAATATAGGGCGAAGTTTAATATGGGTCTAGTGTATACACATTATGATAACATATTTTTCCGGAGTTGAATATGAAAAAGATTAAGTTTTTATCACTGTTGATTCTATTTGCGTTTATCGTCTCGGCGGCAAGTCCGCTCAGCGCGTTTGCTATCGAACAGCCCGACACCGCCAGCGATGCAATTGTTCTTGTAGATACGGTCAGCGGCAATGTGCTTTTTGAAAAAAATGCGGACACGAAAATATATCCTGCCAGTACGACAAAGATAATGACGGTCTTTCTCGCTGTTGAGGCAATCGAAATGGGTGAGGTCACCCTATCCGATTACGTTACCGCCAGCGAGAACTGCAACTTCGACATGATAGAGGACGGCAGCTCCGCCGGAATTGTTCCGGGAGAGACGATGACTCTTGAAAGCCTGCTTTACTGCGCAATGGTCTCCTCGGCAAACGAGGCGTGCAACATTATTGCCGAGTATATCAGCGGCAGCATCCCCGCCTTTGTTGAAAAGATGAATACCCGCGCAAGGGAGCTTGGCTGCACCAATACATATTTCAACAATACACACGGTCTGCCGGACAGCTCGCACTACACTACCGCAAGGGACTTTTCCATCATCTCGCTTGAGGCGGTCACCCATCCGCTGTTTATGGAAATCTGCAACACCCCCAGCATAACCATTCCCGCCACCAATAAATCCGACGCGCGCTATCTGAGCAATACCAACGGTCTTATTAACCAAAACTCCATATCCTATCCCGGCTACTACTATGAGGCTGCGTCGGGAATTAAAACAGGTCATACCGACGATGCCGGCTATTGCCTTATCTCAACCGCCTCCAAAAACGGAATGACTCTGCTGGCGGTTGTCATGGGCGGACGCGCCCGTCCGAAGGAGAGCGGAGCGGACTTTGACAATTTCACTGACTCCATTGCCCTTTATAATTGGGCGTTTGAGAATTACAGCTACCGTGACATTTTAAAAATGACCGAGCAGGTCACAGAAATCCCCGTTAAAATGGGCAGCGACGCGAGCAGTGTTGCCGTTCACCCGCAGGATGCGGTGAAGGCCCTTTTACCCAACGATGAGGATATTGGCAGCTATGAGCAGAAGATAACGATTTACAGCTCTGAGGAGGGCAAGGAGCTTATGGCTCCTATTGAAGCGGGCGAGATCCTCGGTGAAATAACCATCGAGCGCGACGGCGTCGTTTACGGGTCGTCCCAGCTTATCGCCAGCTCCTCGGTGGAGCTTAGCTACGGAAAGTACATTACCTCTCAAATCGTCAGCACACTTAAAAAGCCGCTGGTGATCATCGCCATTATTATCGTTGTCGGATTATTGGGACTTTATATCTACGTCGTTGTGCGCTACCAGATGGAAAAGAAAAAGCATATGGCAAAAGTGGCAAGCCACGGCGCTGCAGCCTTGCGCGCGTCAAAGCCTGCCGCTCAAGGGCCGTATCAAGCGGCAAAGCGTACTCGCACGCAGGAGGAGATATACCCCGATGATGACAAGCCGGACATGGGCTATAACGACATTGATCTGAGCCAGCCTACGGAAACTCAGGCGGAGCGTGATTACTTCGCGGAGTTTTTCGGCAGAAAATAAAAACCTAAAAAGTCCGTCAAAGCAAAGCTTTGGCGGGCTTTTAAGAAAGGATATATCATGGACGACTGCTTTGCATTCATAGGAGCGGGGAATATGGGCGGCGCGCTTGCTGAAGCTGTTTGCCGTGCCGTAGGTGCGGAAAGGGTCATAGTTTTTGACCATAACGAGGAAAAAACTCTCGCACTGGAAAAAAAGACTCATTGCCGTACCGCGAAAAGCGCGCAGGAGGCGGTTAAGGCGGCGCATTTCGTCGTGATGTGCGTTAAGCCCAAGGTGCTGCCCGAATGTTTGCGCTCACTTGCGCCGACCCTCAAAGAAAACGGCGGCAAAACCCTCGTTTCCATCGCAGCGGGCGTGACGCTTGACTCCATTAAATCCGTTTTGGCTGAAAGCGGCGTCAAGATGCCTGTTATCCGTCTGCTGCCGAATACCCCCGTTATGGTCGGCAAGGGTCTTGTTCTTGTGATGCCGTCGGAGGATACTCCAGAGGAGGATATTTCAGCCGTGCTTGACGCTCTGCGCTCTGCCGGCAGTGCGGAGCTGTTTGACGAGGGGCTTATAGACGCTGCAACACCCGTTTTTTCATGCTCGCCTGCCTATGCCTATATGTTTATCGAGGCGCTTGCCGACGGCGGCGTTATGGCGGGAGTACCGCGCGAGGCGGCGCAGCGCTTCGCGGCGCAGTCTCTGCTGGGAGCGGCGGCTATGGTGCTTGAAAGCGGTCGGCATCCCGGTCAGCTCAAGGATGAGGTCTGCTCGCCCGGCGGTTCAACCATTGTTGGCGTTGAAGCCCTTGAAAAGGCGGGCTTTCGCGCGGCGGTCGCCTCAGCGGTGTATGAGGCATATGTTAAAACTCAGAGTCTGGGAAAATGACGGCGCGGTAAATGCCTAAAACAGACCTGACAATTGACGCTCTCTTTCTTTTACTGAAAGAGAGCGTCAATTTTGTCTCCGTTGATAAAGTGGAGCGAAGCTATGGTTTATGTGCCTGCCGCGGGGCATGGCTGTTCTTTTGCCCGCAAAAGGGGAGACTCCGATGCGAAAAGCGCCTATCGCGGCTGTTATGCGTTTTTACCCACCCATTCTACCGCGTGCTCGGCGAACGCCCGCGTTGCGGGACTTCCGCTGCCCGTTTCGCTCAGAGCAAGGCATATCATGCGCTCATAGGGCGGGTCGAGCGGCAGCGTGGCGACATTTTCCGTATGTCCCTTTAAAAGCAGCTCCGGCATTATGGTTACGCCCAGCCCGCTTTCGACCATTGAAATAATGGCGTAGTCGTCTTTGATGTAATATTTTACGTTCGGCGCTATATTCACTGCCTCCAGTGCGCGCCGAGCGTCGTGGTCGCTGGTCTCCAAAAGGCTGATAAACGGCTCTCCAGCGGCGGCGGAAAGGGGAAAGCTGCTGCCGCCGGCGAGGGGATGCTCCAATGGGAGGACCGCCATGAGCCGGTCTGTTTTCAAGGGAACGCTTTTACATTCAAGCTCCTCTGGGTAGGCGATAAAGCCGATATCCGCTTCGCCGCTTTTGAGCCACTGCGCAACATCGTGATAGTCGCCGGTGAGAATGTTTATTTCTATGTTGGGATATTTTTGCGAAAAGCCCTTTATAATTCCGGGCAGCCAATGAACCGCCACACTGGTGAAAGCCCCTATCCTCACCTTGCCGCAGGCAAGACCGTTGACAGAGGCGGCGATTTGCTTTAGCTGCTCGCAGCCGTTGAGTATTCCTCGTATGGCGGGCATGAGCTTTTCGCCGTCGGGAGTAAGCGTGACACCGGATTTTCCCCGCCGCAGCAGCATGAAGCCAAAGTCGCTCTCCAGCGAGCCGATTATATGGCTGACACCCGACTGAGTAAGCCCCAGCGCCTCCGCCGCCTTGGTGAGACTGCCCAGCTCAACTACCTTAACGAGAACCTCGTATTTTTTTGTTGACATATTCTCAGCTCCCTTATGAAAAAACGTAATACAAAATCGCGTTGAACAAGCTGCTGTTATGATTATACACAAAACTACTGATTTCTCAAACTTTTTGTCAAATTTACTCTTGATTTCTTGCTCTGATTAAAGTACAATCAAACAGTCATATTACGCAATGTAATGGATTGCATCAATTTTTTTCATTGTAAGAGGGGATATCATGGACAATAACACCTTGCAAATTCTCATCGCTATGGTCATCTACATGGCGGCGGTGATCTTTATCGGCTTTGCCTTTGCAAAAAAGGCGAACCAAAGCTCGGAGCACTACTTCCTCGGCGGACGCAGTCTTGGGCCGTGGGTCGCGGCGATGAGCGCTGAGGCTTCGGATATGTCCGGCTGGCTGCTTATGGGACTTCCCGGAGTTGCCTACTGGTGCGGTATTGCCGATGCCGCGTGGACTGCCATCGGTCTTGCAGTCGGTACATATATCAACTGGCTAATTGTATCCAAGCGCCTTCGCCGTTACAGCGAAAAGGTGAACGCGATCACGCTACCGGAGTATTTCTCCAACCGCTTTAGAGAGAATAAAAAAGTCATTATGACTATTGCCGCTGTTTTCATCCTTATATTTTTCACGGTTTATGCTTCCAGTTGCCTTGTTACCTGCGGCAAGCTCTTTTCAACGCTGTTCGGCGCGCCCTATGTAATGATGATGGTGGTCGGCGCTGTCTTTGTTCTGATTTATACAATTCTGGGCGGATTTCTTGCCGAGAGTGCCTCTGATTTCATGCAGGCGATAGTTATGGTCATTGCGCTTACAGTTGTCGTTGTGGTCGGCGTTTCCGCAGCCGGCGGTCTTGACGCCGTCATAGCCAACGCAAGGAGCATTCCCGGCTTCTTTGAGTTCTTCGGTATCGCCACGCCTGAGCTTTCTGACGGCGTTCAGAAAATCGAAAACGGGGCTCCCGTATTCGGAGCGGCAGGCAAATACGGCTTTTTAACCATCGTTTCAACTCTAGCTTGGGGTCTCGGATATTTCGGTATGCCGCAGGTGCTCCTGCGCTTCATGGCTATCCGCAAGGAGAGCGAGCTTGTTCGCTCCCGCCGCATCGCAACCGTTTGGGTCGTCATTTCTCTTGCCGTTGCCGTTTTCATCGGTGTTGTCGGCAGAACCCTTTTCCCTACAGCTCTTGTAACCGGCTCCGAAGCGGAGAATGTGTTCATTCTTCTTTCCACCAGCCTTTTGCCGCCCCTGCTTGCAGGCTTCATTATGGCGGGCATCCTTGCCGCAACCATCAGCTCCTCCGACTCCTATCTGCTGATAGCCGCCTCCGCGCTGTCTAAGAATATCTTCCAGGGACTGTTCAAAAAGGACGCAACGGATAAGCAGGTCATGACGGTTTCCCGTATCACCCTGCTCGTCATCACTGCCGTTGCAATCTACATAGCGCTTGATGAAAACAGCGTTATCTTCACGATAGTCAGCTTCGCTTGGGCGGGCTTCGGCGCGACCTTCGGACCGCTGATGCTCTTTAGCCTTTTCTGGAAGCGCACTAACCGTGCCGGCGCAATCGCGGGAATGCTCGGCGGCGGAATTATGGTCTTTGTCTGGAAGCTCCTTATCCGTCCTCTGGGCGGCGCGTGGAACATTTATGAGCTGCTTCCCGCTTTCGTTTTCTCCTGCCTGTGCATAATCCTTGTGTCGCTTCTGACCTCTCCCGCCTCTGCCGAGGTTCAAAAGGAGTATGATGAGGTCAAGGCAGGCGTTTGATTCCGGAATAATAGCTGCGTAGCAATCACGCACTGAAAAAACAAGCCCGACGCAATCGCGTCGGGCTTGTTTTTAGGATTGGTGCTCTGAATGAATACCTATAAGCCGGGCTTTGCTATACCATCGCCTCGTCAGGCAGGGAGTCATCGTTTTCAATCCAGTCGGAAACGATGATGGTTTCATAGTCGTTCTCGCCCTCGCCGGTGCGGCAGACGATTTTTTCGATGCCCGCATTGAGAATAAAGCGGCGGCAAAGCGAGCAGGGCGCGGCGGAAATGACCTCGTTAGTTTTCGCGTCACGCCCGCAGAGGTACATTGTTGAGCCAAGCATATCACGACGTGCGCAGGAGATTATGGCGTTTTGCTCCGCGTGTACGCTGCGGCAAAGCTCATAGCGCTGACCTGAGGGAATGTTCAGCCGCTCCCGCGTGCAGCCGCCGATATCCGAACAGTTTTTGCGTCCTCTAGGGGCGCCGTTATAGCCGGTGGACAGGATCTCGTCTGCCTTGACGATAATCGCGCCGTATTTGCGGCGTAGGCAGGTTGAGCGGGCGAGAACCGAGTCCGCTATGCCAAGGTAATATGCGTTTTTACCGGTGCGCTTATCCATGTGTTCCTCCTGTTGCTCCGTCAGTATACAACAACGGTAGTATCTTTTGGAATGGTGTCGTATATGTATTGGATGTCCTCGTCATACATTCTGAAGCAGCCGTGGCTGACGGGGAAACCGATTCTGGCATCTGTCAGAACGTTTGAACGAGGATAGTAGAGTCTTGAGTGGAAGGCATAGCCCGTTCCCTGATAGAAGCCGACAACGGGACTACAGGTATATGTAGAGGTCGTCCAGCCCGCCGCCTGCTTATAGGTGGTTTTGTAAACTCCGACGGGCGTTGGAGACTGCGGTGCGCCGGAGCCTACAATGCAGCTTCTGATAAGCTTCCATTCGCCGGCAGAGCCTTCAAAGATGTTTACTCTCTGCATAGCGAGACTTGCCCATATAAGATAGTCCGTATCGCTATTGTAGCCCTTGGCGTTGACAAAAACCTCTTTGTCGTAGTCGTCGTAATCATGCTCCTGCGCCCATTCGAGAGTGTAGTTGCCCTCGTAGCGGCAGCTTACAAGCGCGAGCACGCGGTCTGAGTCGTTTTTGAAGCTGTTGTCTGTGAGTGAAGCTACGGAAACGCTGATATTGCATAGACCGGAGTTGACCGTAACGCTCTGAGCCTGACCCGCGCCGTCTATTGTGTTGCTGCGACCGTCAACTGTTATGCTTTCGGCGCTGCCGTCGAGCGTGAGTGCGTTTTCCTTGCCTGTTATGCCGATGCTTTTGAGCACACTGCCCTCAAAGATACGAATTGCGCAGTTGCTGCCGGAGATATCAAGCGAGGCTGCCGTGCCGGCGTTCTGCTTATGTACGGTGTTATAGCTGCCGGAAACGCTTATTTCTCCAATATCGCCGCAGTCGAGAGTCAGCCAACTGCCGTTGCCGTCAATTGCCGCTGATTCCAGAGGAGCGCTGCTGTTGAGGGAAGCGACGATTTTGTTGCCGTTGAGCGACACGTTTTGCGTGACCTCGCCGATGATGCTGACATTGTTGTCGGTTCCGCTAAGCTCAAGAGAGGCGGCGGTGTTTTCACCCTCGCTGCGAAGGGTGTTTCCCGAACCTGCGACAACAAGTTTCTTGACGCTGCAGCCCTCGGCGAGCGTAACGGTGTTGCCCTTGCCGGTGATCACAAGGCTTTCATACTCGCCTGCAAGGGACAAATTCGAGCTGTTTCCTGTTATTTCGACATTCGCGGCGCAAGAAGAAAGGGCTGCATTAAGCGCGCCGTCAATTTGCAGGGTTTCTATTGTGCAGCCGTTTTTGGAGCTGATACGGGCATCGCCGCCGCAGAGCACAAGACGCTTCAGACTGCCGCCGGAGAGCACTAGCTCCTTTAAATCGCGGGAGAGCAGGCTGAGTCTTTCGGCTTTAACATTGTTGAGGGAGACATTGCTTGCGTTGCAGTCAAACCAGATGCCGTTTTCGCTTTTCAGAGAGTTTAATGTTCCGCTGCCGTTTAGCATCATGCCGGCGTTTGTGTGCAGCCCTGCCTGCGTCGGCTTGCAGTAGCTTTCTACCACGCGGTAGAGCAGGGTCATAAACTCTGCTCGGGTAATGCTCTTTTCAGCACCCAAAATGCCGCCGTAGCCCTCGGCTATACCAAGTTCGACAAGCGAGGATAGTGCCTTGCGGTTTTCGTCTTTTATATCGCCGCTGTCTGCAAAGGAGTTTAAAACCGTGGTGTTCGGAGCGGCGGGGACAAGGCTGAAGGCGCGGGCAAGTATTGAAAACGCCTCCTGCCGAGCCATAGGTGCGTCAAGGTTTTCTATATCCGCCGAAATCAGTCCCAGAGAAAGCGCGGATGCTGCGTAGGAGGCAAACCATGCGTCACCGGGGACAGAGCTTGGAGCAGCGGTGTTTACCTCCGGCGCATTTATAACGCGGCAAAGCACGGTTATCATCTGCGCGCCGGTGATAGGCTCGTCGGGACGGAGGGTCGAATCATCAAAGCCTTGGATCAGACCGTCCGCAAAGCCCTTCTCAAGCGTTTGAGCTGCCCAGTGTTCGGATACATCCGTCAGCTCGCTCCAAGATGATGCGAAAGCCGGCAGACAGAGAACGTGAACAAGGATAAGGGTGAGAATTAACGAGAGAATCTGTTTCTTTTTCATAGTACTGCTCCATTGTCGGTGATTTGCTTTGCATTTACAGAAATATAGTATTATAATATACAGACCCAGTCAACTACAATTCGGTGTTATTTTTCCGTTTTTGCAAAGGAGCGCAGCTTGAAAACAAACTACCAAAAGGAAACCGAAATAATCCTCTCTGCCCTCGGAGGGGAGAAGAAAAGTCTTCTGCTCCAATGCTGCTGCGGACCGTGCAGCTCTTATGTGCTGGAGTATCTGACTGAATATTTTAACGTAACGGTGCTTTTCTATAATCCCAACATACAGCCGCGTGAGGAATATGACAAGCGCCTGCACTACTTTCGCCTTGTTGCGGCGAAGTATCCCGAAAGCGTTAAAATACTCGAATGCGGCTACGACGGCGAGAGCTTTATAAAGATCGCCGGAGGGCTGGAAAAAGAGCCGGAGGGAGGCGAACGCTGCACGCGCTGCTTTTATCTGCGCCTGCGGGAAACGGCGAGACTTGCCAAGGAGGGGGAATTTGACTTTTTCTGCACAACGCTTTCGGTAAGCCCTCATAAGGACGCGCAGCGGCTCAACGCCATCGGCAGGGAGCTTGAAGCCGAGTTTGGAGTTTCATGGCTGCCCTCGGATTTTAAAAAGAAAGAGGGCTACAAGCGCTCAATTGAGCTGTCAAGACAATACGGGCTGTACCGTCAGGAATACTGCGGCTGCGTGTACAGCCGGGTGTCCCCCGCACCGCGGGGGAGAGACAATGGCGCGCAAACGACTTAAGCCTTTGCGTTTGCGCTGACAAGAAAGGTGGATATAATTTAATATGAGCATCAGACTTAAAAAACTGGTATACGCCGCCCTTATCGGCGCGGTTTACGCGGCGCTTACAATGGTTTCCCCTCTCAGCTATGGACCCATTCAGCTTAGAGTTTCGGAAATTCTCTGCATTCTGCCCTTTTTCTTTCCCGCGGCAACGGGAGGCCTGGTCGTAGGCTGCGCAATTTCAAACACGATAAGCACGGCGGGAGTGCCGGACATAGTTTTCGGCTCGCTTGCAACGCTGCTTGCGGGGCTTTGCACCTGCGCTGCGGGCAAGAGCTTTCGCCTTTCCCTTTCAAGTGTTAAGGGCGGCGATGGGAACGTTGTAAAGAACGGCGTTGAGGAAAGGTCGGAGAAATTCTGGGGAGCAAGCATACTTGCCTGCTCGATGCCCGTGCTTTTTAACGCCCCCATTGTGGGAGCGGTGCTATCCTTCACGCTTACGCGCGACGAGTTTTTGCAGGGTATGCTCATATTCGGCTTGCAGGTGGGAGCGGGCGAGGCGATCGTTATGGGCGCGTTGGCGCTTCCGATCATGCGCTATCTGATGAAAAACGATGCCGTGCGCTCGTTCCTTGCCGGGCTTTCATAGTTAAGGCGGCATAACTGAAAAATCTATTGACACCGAATGAGCGAATGAGGTATAATGGCATAGTTTTCTGACGAGTTTTCCAATAGGATGACGCGAGAAGACCGCCTAAAAAATGTCAACTGCTGCGGCTTTGCCTGTCGGCTTGTCCCGGCATTATTGGGAGAACTAACGGAGCGCAGGCAGTGCTGCTGTTGAGTATTATTACACGAAAGGAAGGTGTACGATAATGTCTACTGTTCGTACCTATCAGCCCAAGAAGCGCCATCGTGCAAAAGAGCACGGCTTCCGCAAGAGAATGGCCACCAAGAACGGACGCAAGGTTCTTGCCCGCCGCAGAGCAAAGGGCAGAAGCAAGCTTTCCGCATAAGCCCGCAGATTAATCGCACATTCGCAGTGGGCTTTCGTCAACCAACAGCAAATAAGCGGTTTTTTCCCGCATAATATCGGTTTTTCAGGGCGGACTCCATCCGCCCTTTAGGCGTTTGCACGCTTTTTCTCCCATAACGAAAGGATGGTCAGCTTTGAAGTATTCGGTCTCGATGAAAAAAAATCACGAGTTCCGCCGTCTTTACGCAAAAGGGAAAAGTGTTGCCGCGTCCACGCTCGTGGTCTATTTCAGACGCACGGGCAGACCGATAAACCAGCTCGGCATCACGGTCAGCACAAAGGTCGGCAACGCAGTTTGCCGCAACCGTATCCGCCGTCGTATCCGGGAGATATACCGCTTAAACGAAGAGAGGCTTGACAAGGGCATGGACATAGTTGTGGTGGCTCGCAACAAAGCCGCCTTTTCCGACTACCACCGTCTTGAAAAGGACTTTGTCTTTGCCTGCACCCGCCTGGGGATAATAGACTCGGCTTCAAAGGAGGGCGGCAAATGAAAAAGCTGCTCATTTCCGCTGTTCGTTTCTATCAAAAAAACATATCCCCGCTGTCCCAGCCCTGCTGCCGATTTGTGCCAACCTGCTCGCAGTATGCCTTGGAGGCTCTGGAAAAATACGGCGCTGCCAAAGGAACATGGCTCGCCGTGAAGCGCATTTCCAAATGCCATCCCTTCCACAGGAAGGGCTACGATTTCTACGACCCGGTTCCCTGACCGGAGCGTAACCGTTAAGGAGTATTCGATGTCATTTTCCGAAATCATTACCTACCCCTTTTCATGGCTGCTACTAATGCTCTATGACTGGACGCTCAACTACGGCGTTGCCATTTTGCTGTTTGCCGTTGTCGTTAAGCTTGTTCTTCTGCCTTTCCAGATGAAAAGCAAGCGCAGCATGATGCGTATGGCTCGTCTCCAGCCGATTATGAAGGAGCTGGAGAAAAAGCATAATGGCAATCAGCAAAAGTATCAGGCGGAGGTTGCAAGGCTTTATAAGGAGGAGAAAATCAACCCCATGTCGGGTTGCCTCTGGTCTCTTATACCCTTCCCGATACTCATAGCGCTTTACAGTGTTATTCGCCAGCCGTTCATCCGTCTTATGCGCGTCAGCGAGGAGACGCTTGAAATCATAACCGCAAAGGCGACCGAGCTGGGCTATGAGGCTGCCTCGAACGCAGCCTATGCCGAAATCGGTCTGGCCGACTTTGTCCACAACCATTTTTCCGAATTTGAAGGCATTTCGGACAAGCTTGTCGATCTCGACTTTGGCTTTCTGGGTATCAACCTCGGCGCAATGCCCCAGTGGAACTTCTTTGCCAAGACCGATTGGAGCGACCCTAGCATATGGGGTCCGGCTTTTGGTCTGTTTTTGGTGCCCATCATTTCTGCGCTGCTGAGCTATTTCTCCATGAAGGTCAGCAGCGCCTCCAACCCCGGAACTGCCGAGACGCAGGGGCAGATGAAAGGCATGATGCTTATGATGCCGCTGGTATCGCTTTACATCTGCTTTATCATGCCTGCCGCTTTGGGTGTTTACTGGATCGCAAACAGCCTTCTGGCGATCATTCAGGATTTCTTCCTTAACCGCCACTACAACAAGATCCTTGACGCGGAGGATGCCGAGCGCAGAGAGCGCATGAACGCACGCGAGGCGGAGATCGAAAGAAAGCGTCTGGAAACCGAGAAGCTTCGCGCAGAGGGGGCGACCGAGCGCAACAAGAACACCAGCAAGAAGAAGCTTCAGACGGCTGAAAAGGTTCAAAACGAGGAGCGCCTTGCCGCTGAGCGCGCCGAGGAAAAGGCACGCCGCCGCAGAGAAGCAGGGCTGCCCGAGGACGACACGCCCGATTCCCAGGTGGGAACGCGCCGCTATGCCAGAGGCAGAGCCTATGTTGCCGACCGCTTTACCAACCCCGATAGCGCGCAGACCGCCGCTGCTGATAGCGACGTGCAGCCCGAAGCCGGGGAGACCGTGGCGGAGACTGACGATGCTCCGGCGGAGGAATAAGCCTTAATCAAGCAAAACGATTTATCATTTGGGAGATACACTATGCTAAATTCAATTGAAGTCACAGGAAGGACCGAGGAGGAAGCAATAGCGTCTGCTCTCCGCCAGCTTAACCTTCAAAGAGACGAGGTATCCATTGAAATCATCGAACGCGCTAAGTCCGGCTTTCTTAGGATAGGCGCGTCTCCCGCGGTCATCCGCGTAAGCTACGAGCTTCCCGATGAGCCTGCCGAGCTTTCCGTTGAGGATAAGACCCGCAGCTTTCTTGAGGGCTTGCTTGAGCGCATGGGTACTAAGGCGGAGCTTGATATGAAAACAAAAGACGACGGCTCTGTTTTCGTTAACCTAAGCGGCGATGGCATGGGCGCTATTATCGGACGCCGCGGCGAAACGCTCGACGCTATCCAGCACCTTACCAACTACGCTGTCAACCGCGGCTGCGAGCAGCGCACCCATATCAGCATTGACGCGGAAAACTATCGCGCAAAGCGCGAGGAGTCGCTCGTTCATCTGGCTGAAAAAATGGCTGCCAAAACCCTCAAATACCATAGAAGCATGGCTCTGGAGCCTATGAACTCCTACGAGCGCCATGTTATCCATACGGCGCTGCAAAACTACGAGGGTGTGACAACCTGCTCCACGGGCACTGAGCCTAACCGCAGGGTGGTCATCTCCTGCGACAAGGCAAAGCCCCAGGGCTGAGCGCCGCACAAATAGAAACCGGCGGATCTCCGCCGCAGAGGAGTGGGTAGAATATGACAACCTTTGAAACAGTTAGAAGCGTGCTTGCAAAGCAGCTTGAAATCGCCCCGGACAGCATCACGGAAAGCACCAGAATATTTGAAGATCTGGGGGCTGACTCTCTTGATTTGGTTGAGCTGGTCATGACTCTCGAGGAGGGCTATAACATCATCATCACCAACGAGATTGCCGGAACTCTGGCAACCGTTGGCGACGTTGTCGCTTTCATTGATAAGCAGCTTGAATCCGGAGGACTCTTATAATTTCAAGCAAATGCAAAAAGTGCCCCATCGTTCAAAAATGAACTGCACCCCATTTGTTAGACAGTATGATATA
>SAMEA3663207__coassemble_431_pt1 | contig 13452 bp, 12 predicted proteins | sample SAMEA3663207__metabat2_high_PE_010 | metagenome-assembled genome bin SAMEA3663207 (sample SAMEA3663207) | pig gut metagenome | biome: pig gut; feature: pig-associated habitat; material: faeces | place: China | collected 2013 | reverse complement strand
TGCTTTGCTATGCTTAAATACATGAAATCTGCCGTGAAAAGGGCTTGATCCGATGCCGAATTGGCCCTCAAACGGCTCTGTAACGGACGTTGAGTGCGCAAAGTGATACTTTATATGACCTTCACTTTTGCATTCAACGGGTTCACAGACAGGCAGGAAATCTGCTTGAAATTACAGGAATAACGGAGGCAGAGAATATGAGCGGATTAAACATATGTAATAGCGGGGAAGAATACTCCTGCGATTTTAAATTGCCGGAAAAGACTGTGCCGGCGGCATCGGAGCTTGATGACGCTGAACACAGCTCCAAAGAATATGCGCGCGAGCGTCCTTTGGCATCCGAACGGGAAAAGTGCGGCGGCTGCCTTTCTATGATACTTATGACGATAGGCTTGGGCGCAGGCTTCGTCACGGCGTTTTTCAGTATGCTGGCGGCAGTTTAAAGAATATGATTTTTTCAGTCGCTTTTTTGCGTATTATGAGTTATACTCTTCGTTGCGAGATAAACAATTCACGGAGGATGGCATGACAGAGTATTACGGCAGACCCGACGATATGACAGGGCGCATTGAGCAGGAACTTCGCTGCTATGAGCTTTTGGACGCTCTGGGCATCGATTATTCGCGCTGCGACCATGAAGCGGCAGACAGCATTGAGCTTTGCATGGAGCGCGCGAGGGTGCTGAATACGCGCATTTGCAAAAACCTCTTTTTGTGCAACCGTCAGGAGACGAGCTTTTATATGCTTTGTATGCCCGCCGACAAGCGCTTTAAAACCTCTGTTGTTTCCGCGCAGCTTGGCGTTGCGCGATTGCACTTTGCCGACGAGGAATATATGACGCGCTTTTTAGACCTGCATCCCGGCAGCGTAAGCGTTTTGGGCTTGATGAACGACAGCGGGAACAAGGTTCGCCTTTTGCTCGATAGGGAGATCCTGCGGCAGGAGTATTTCGCCTGCCATCCCTGTATAAACACCTCAAGCCTGAAATTCAAAACAAGCGATTTGCTGGAAAAGCTTCTGCCGGCTATCCGCCATGAGCCGACGATTGTTGAGCTTTAGGCGGACAGCCGCGATAGAACGCCGCGTTTTTGAAGATAAAAAGCTTTCCCGGGAGGAAATAATGGAACCTCTGGTACTTACATTCGACATCGGCACTCAAAGCGCCCGAGCCGTATTGGTCGATGACAAGGGCAGCATACTGCATAAGGCTCAGCACCACTTTGACGAGCCGTATTTCTCTCTTGAGCCGGGCTGGGCGGAGCAGAGAGGCGAATTCTACTGGGAGCAGCTTTGCGCCCTGTCGCAGGAGCTAAAGAGTGCCTCCGGCGCGGACTGGGCGCGCATTGCGGGCGTGAGCGTAACCACGATTAGGGATACGACCATCTGCGTTGATAAAAACGGAGTACCTCTCCGCCCTGCGATTTTATGGCTGGATAAGCGCGAGACGGAAGGCGTCGCTCCGCTGCCGTTTTATAAGTCTGCAATCTTCGCCCTTGTGGGCATGAGCGAAAAGGTCAAGCTCATCCGCCGTATCTCGGTATGCAACTGGCTAATGAAAAACGAGCCGGAAAACTGGGAAAAGACCCATAAATACCTCATGCTTTCCGGCTATATGCACTTTTGTCTCTGCGGCAGGATGATAGACAGCACCGCCAATATCATAGGTCATGTGCCTTTCGATAACAAAAAGAAAAAGTGGATGAGCCGCTCAAAGCTCACCTACTGCGTTTTTCCCGTTCCAAAAAGCAAGCTTTGTGAGCTTTGTCCGCCGGGAACGGTTATAGGCGGCATAAGCAAAGCCGCCGCCATGCAAACGGGCATTGCCGAGGGAACGCCGGTAATAGCCACCGGCTCCGACAAGGGTTGTGAGAGCCTTGGGCTTTCCTGCACAACGCCCGAAAAGGCGGCAATCTCTTTTGGCACAACGGCGACGATTCAGTATACCACCGACCGCTACGTTGAGCCGCAGGCGTTTATGCCCGCCTATCCGGCGGCGCTTGAAAGCTGCTGGAGTCCCGAAATAGAAATATACAGGGGATATTGGCTCGTTGCGTGGTTTGTGAACGAATTTGCGGATAAGGAGCGGCGCGAGGCGACCGAGCTGGGAGTATCCCCGGAGGATATATTGAATAAGCGCCTTGGTGAAGTTCCCGCAGGCTGCGAGGGGCTGGTTTTGCAGCCTTATTTCACACCCGGCATCTCCATGCCGAGAGCGCGCGGCAGCATAGTTGGCTTTTCGCAGGTGCATACAAAAATGCACCTTTACCGCGCCATAATCGAGGGCATCAACTTTGCGCTGATCAACGGCATGAAATCGCTTGAAAAGCGCATGAGTGTCAAAACCAAGGCGCTCTACCTCGCGGGCGGCGGCAGCCAGAGCGCGGAGATATGCCAGATAACCGCCGATATGTTCGGTGTTCCCGCTTTCCGCACTCAGACGTATGAGGCAGCCGTTATCGGCAGCTCCATGCTTAGCTTCACTGCCTTGGGTCGCTTCAAAAGCATTGAGGACGCCATGAAAAGCATGGTGCATATACGCGATGTGTTTGAACCGAATGAGCAGATTCATCGCTGCTATGAAAGGCTTTATTCAGACGTGTTCACGAAAACCTACAAGAGGCTTAAGCCGATTTACCGGAAAAGCTATATATAAGCAAGGGCGCTGTTTTCTTATCTCCGTGGCTTTTGGCATGGAGCGGGGAATGGCACAGGCACAAGAAAAGAGGATATTCTTTCCGAATAGAAAGAATATCCTCTTTTGTGCCGTAAGGCTTCATTTGAGCCTTACTTTTCGCCAAGCGTCAGCGCCGCTTAGCCTTGAATGGGCAATGCTGTTGTTAAGGAGTGCGTTTGGGATGTATAAAGGAGTGTATTGAGAGATGTATAAAGGAGGAAGGAAAGGAGCTGTGTCATTGCGCGGGGGCGTCGTGCTCATGACAGCACGAACAATCGCCGCTGCAAAGAAGCTCGGGGTCATAGGCGATGCCGTGGCGGTCATAGTAGTCTTTGACCGCTGCCTTGACAGCCTCCTCGGCGAGCACCGAGCAATGGAGCTTGTTTGCCGGCAGACCGTCAAGCGCCTCAACGACTGCCTTGTTTGAGAGCGTCAGCGCCTCGGATATTGGCTTGCCCTTGATAAGCTCGGTTGCCATTGAGCTTGTGGCTATGGCGGAGCCGCAGCCGAAGGTGTTGAAGCTAACATCGGTAATGATGTCGTTTTCAACCTTGATGTACATCTTCATAATATCGCCGCAGACGGCGTTGCCAACCTCACCTACACCGTCGGCGTCTTCCATTTTGCCGACATTGCGTGGGTTTTTGAAATGATCCATTACCTTTTCACTATACAGCATGGTCATGCTCCTTTCTTACACACAAGGTGTTCGCGCGTACCGTTTTCCAAGTCCTCCCACACGGGGGACATATTGCGCAGGTATTCAACGATTTTGGGAACGGTTTCGATGATGTAGTCAATTTCTTCCTCGGTGGTCTCCTCGCTTATCGACAGACGCAGAGAACCGTGGGCTATTTCATGCGGCAGACCGATCGCCAGCAGAACATGGCTGGGGTCAAGCGAGCCTGAGGTGCAGGCAGAGCCTGAGGAAGCGGCGATGCCCGCTTCATCGAGCAGAAGCAGAAGGCTCTCGCCCTCAATGCCCTCAAAGCACATATTTACATTTCCGGGAAGTCTGTTTTCAAGGTCGCCGTTAACGATGGAAAAAGGAATTTTTGAAAGCTCCCTGATAAGCTTATCGCGCATCGGAATCAGCTTTGCTGCGTTTTTCTCCATGCTTTCGCAGCTTTCGGCAAAGGCGGCTGCCATGCCGGCTATGGCGGGAAGGTTTTCTGTACCGGCACGCTTTCCTCGCTCCTGCGCGCCGCCGTTTATGAGGTTTTCGATCCTCACACCGCGGCGGGCGAAGAAAACGCCGACACCGCGCGGACCGTGGAACTTATGAGCGGAGAGCGAAAGCATATCTATGTTCATCGCCTTGACATCAATGGGGATATGACCGGCCGCCTGCACGGCATCGGTATGAAAGCATACGCCGTGGCGGTGACAGAGCTTGCCGATCTCGGCAATAGGCTGTATCGTTCCGATTTCGTTGTTTGCAAACATGATGGTCACAAGCGCCGTATCCTCGCGTATGGCGGCGTCTATATCCTCAAGCTTTACAATGCCGTTTTCACCGACGTCAAGCAGTGTTATTTCAAAGCCGCGCTCTTTAAGCTTATCAAGCGTGTGCAGCACAGCGTGATGCTCAAACTTGGTGGAGATGATATGCTTTCTGCCGCGGCGTTCGCCGGCTGCGGCGGCTGTAAGTATTGCCTGATTATCCGCCTCGCTGCCGCCGGAGGTGAAATAAATCTCCGAGGGAAAGGCGTTTAGATATTTTGCCATAGTTTCTCTCGCCTGCTCAAGCTTTTCCTTGGCGAGCTGACCGGGAGTATGCAGACTGGAGGGATTGCCGTAAAACTCCTCCAGCATGGGAAGCATAGCGTTTATCGCCGTTTTACTTGTTTTTGTAGTGGCGGCATTATCTGCGTAAACAAACATTAGAAGCAGCTCCTTTCGCAATTCCTAGTTTATCTATAGGAATAGTACCATTCATATCCCAGTTTGTCAATAGGAAATAAGCAAAAAAGCTGTCCGCCGATCATTTTTCTTCGGCGGACGGCTTTTGATGTAAAAATTTCGGGACATTGGGCAGCGTGGCAAAAGCCTTATAAGGGCTTGTTCAGCAAATCTTCGATGGACACGCTGTCGAGATATTCGTTTATCAGCCCGTCGAGCTTGCGCCACATAGGCTGGGTCAGGCAGTTATCGGCGCGCTCACAGGCACTGTCCGTGCAGTCAAGGCAGGCGACGGGGGCAAGGCTGCCCTCGGCAAGGCGGATGACCTCGCCCACGAGGATTTCGCTCGCGGGGCGGGCGAGCCTGTAACCGCCCTCCTTGCCGCGCTGGCTTATAACAAGCCCGCCTCGGTTTAAAATTGCCACTATCATCTCAAGGTATTTTGGTGAGATATCCTGCCGCTCGGCAACGGATTTGAGAGAGAGAAAGCCCTCGCCCTCGTGCTGCGCCAAATCTATCATTACCCGCAGGGCATAGCGCCCCTTTGTAGAAATCATCATTGCTGTCACCTCGTGCTTTTACTATGCCGCGAGAGCAAAGCGCTCTGAGCGGAGCATTTCCTCGTACAAATCAATATACCTATTATGACATAGGAATTATAGGATTTCAAGTGTTTTTTATACAGCCCCAAAATGCGGTACAAGGAGCAAAAAGCGCGGGGCAAAAATATGGCGCGCGGAATCTCCGCGCGCCATGAAGCTCGAATTTTGCTTATGCGGCATATTCAATGCTCTCAATAAGCTCAGGGGAGTATTCGGAAAAATCCGCCGCCTGAGTGTTTAAGCTGAAGGTGTTGATATATTCATAGCTGTCGCTGTCGAAGCTTCTGCCGCCCTCGATAGTGCGGATAGTGGCTTCGTCAAGCCAGAACCATGAATCGTCGCAGTATCCGGGGGAGTCGGGTACGGGATCGGCAAAGGTCACGTCGATATAATACCAGCGGTCGTTGTCATAAACGCGGTTCCAGGCATGGGAAACACCGCCTACCTCGCCTGTCATAGCTGCCGCAGGCACGCCCGCGAGGTTGCACAGCATACTGTACATTCCGGCATAGCCTTGGCAAACGGCGGAGTGAAGCACCGCCGCGTCATAGCCGGTATAGCGGGTGTAGCTCTCGTCGTAGGAGGTGTTGAGGGCAACATAGCGGTAAAGCACATATGCCTTTTGCTTGTTTGTCATTGAGGTATTCAACTCGCCGCTTTCATAAAGACTGGCAACGATATCCGCACAGGTCGATTCAAAGGCATCCGTTTGCAGGGAAACGGTGCTGTTGGAAATGCCGTCTGCGTTTCCGAGGATAAGGGTAAAGTAGACGTCGTTGCAATCGCCCGATGCGTTGTATAGATACTCCGTTTCTATCGTACTCTTGCCAAGAAAGGAAGCGTAATCATAGTAATTGAGAGCGGCGACGCTCTTAGCCTCCAGTGCGGCTTCCTGATAAAAACCGAGCTTGCTTGATTTGAATAGAAGATCCGAGGGAAATCTTTCCATATAAACGGAGTTTACCAGCATCCACTCCCAAGCCCTTACAAAATCGTTATAGGTGTTTATTTTCGCAGGCTTTGAAACGGCGTTGTAGTGGCTGTAATCAAGAAGCGCGGCGCCGTTGGAGGAGGGGACGGGTGTCAGCGTGAAGCTCTTGCGAAGCTCCGGCAGAGCCAGGCGGGAAACTATTGCCGCTGCTGCCGCGCGGCTTATGGGTTCGTTCGGAGTGAAGGTGCCGTAAGCATCGTTGCCTGTGAGGATACCGGCGCAGTAAAGCGTGCATATCTCATCAAAATACTCGTCGTTCGCGTCAACATCGGGAAGGGAGGTGACGTGGTTTATTTTGTTCAGCTCATCGTATGGCAGGGCGTAGGCGAGTATGTATGCCATCTCAGCGCGGGTTGCCTTTCTGTCCATCTGACCGGCAAAGCCGTTTTTATCTATTATGTAATTGTCCTCTGCGTAGTCAACATAGCACTGATACCAGGGCGTGCCCTGCTCAAAAACATGATTGTCGCCGTTATAGATGCTGAAAATACGCGCCGCCATGGTAATTGCCTGCGCTATCGTGAGGCTGCCCTCCGGCGAGAAGCCGCTGCCCGTGCCGTTCATCAGCCCAAGCCCGCAGGCGGTCGCAACGCTTTTTTGGTTATCAAAGCCATACCATGCGCTCTCGTTTATGTCAGAAAACTGACCGCGTGTGTAGGAGACTGCCCTTGCATCGAAATTATCCATGCCGGCAGCAGCCTGCGCGCCCGCGGGTAAAAGTAAGGCTGCGGCAAGCACGAAGCAGATAAACAATGAAACGGTTCGTTTAAAGCTCATGGGTCTACCTCCGAATTCTTTACGCGTTTTGCGGATTTCGCCTTGAGCGAAGGCGCGGAAAAGCTCCCTGAAAGCCGAGAGACTTTTTGACCCTCTGCCCGCTTATAATATATATTAATATATTACATAAGGCGGTAAACAAATTCAAGCTATTTCGCGCGCGGCTGCCGTTTGTTCGTGCGCGGGTGCATTGTCTTTTTCGGAATAATGTGATAAAATTTAAAAAGCTGTTGGGTGGCAAAACAGACGGCGGCGGGATATGAGACCGCGTGCCGGTGCATGGAGGAGGAAAGATATGAAAACGCTTGAATTCCTTTCGCTTCTTGAGCAAAACCCCATTATCTCCGCAGTTAAAAACGACGGTGAGCTTCGCCATGCGCTGCAAAGCGACTGCGGCGCGATAATTCTGCTGTTCGGCAACGCGCTGAACGTAGGCGAGCTGGTAAGCGCCGTTAAGGAAGCCGGGAAGGCCTGCGTCGTTCATGTTGACCTGGTTGAGGGGCTTTCGCAATCTACCGTCGCTGTGGATTTTCTGCTCAAAAGCACGCAGGCAGACGGCGTTATCTCCACGCGGCCGCAGCTCGTGCGCCACGCGCGGCAGCAGGGAATGCTCAGTATTCAGCGCTTTTTCATCATAGACTCCAAGGCTCTCGACAGCGCCAAGCGTCAGCTTCCCGCCTGCGACGCCGATATCGTTGAGATTTTGCCCGGCGTTATGCCGAAGATCATAGCCGAACTCGCGCGCTGCTGCAAAAAACCCATCATTGCCAGCGGTCTTATCCGCGACAAGGAGGATGTTTTAAGCGCCATATGCGCGGGAGCTGTGGCAGTTTCCAGCACCAATGGTGACGTTTGGTATCTGTAAAACAGGAAAAGTATGTTAAAATAATATCAATTATTGATTTTACGACAAATTTCTGGTATATTTGCAGTAGCAGGAACTATATAAATAAACACTGCTGTTTGAGTTTATTTGAGTACAGCAACATGAGTCCCGATTTAAGGGGCTGTGTTTGCTGTACTTTTTTTGTGCGCAAAAAAGTAAGGAGATGTTGAAACTATGTTCGATGTACTTATTATAGGCTGCGGTGTCGTTGGAGCGGCGCTCGCCTATGAGCTGAGCAAGCACGAGCTTTCAGTCTGCGTTTTAGAAAAGGAGAACGACGTTGCAGTCGGCACAACAAAAGCAAACAGCGCTATTTTGCATTCCGGCTACGACCCCAAACCCGGAACGCTGATGGCAAGGCTCAATGTTGAAAGCGTTCCTCTGACCAAAGAGATTTGCAGGAAGCTGGATGTACCGTGCAAGAACATAGGCAGTCTGACTGTCGCCTTCTCCGAGGATGATATGGAAACCGTTAAGCGCCTTTATGAGCGGGGCGTCAAAAACGGTGTTCCGGGTCTTGAGATCATCGGACAAGAAGAGCTTCGGCGAAAAGAACCGCATATCTCGCCCGAAGCGCTCGGCGCTTTGTGGGCACCCTCCGCTGCCATCATCAGCCCGTGGGAGCTTTGCCTTGCAATGGCGCAGACGGCGGTGAGAAACGGCACGGAGCTTTACCTCGACAGCGAGGTTACGGAGATCAAAAAGAAGGGCGAGAGCTTTATTGTAAAAACGTCAAGCGGCGTTTACGAGGCACGAAATATAGTTAACTGCGCGGGCGTTTTCAGCGACAAGGTTCATGCAATGATTGCTGAGCCGTGCTTTAAGATACTGCCTCACTCGGGCGAATACTTCCTTCTGGATAAATGTGAAGGCGATAAGGCGAATACCGTTATCTTCCAATGCCCGGGCGAGGACACCAAGGGCATTTTGGTTTCGCCAACCGTTCACGGCAACCTCATCGTAGGTCCGGATAACGCCGCTGTTAAGGCGGGAGACCTATCCGTCGATGCCAAGCGCCTGCAAGGCATCAAAGAAACCGCGCGCAAGTCCGTGCCCGATATCGTCTTCGGCGAGAATATACGCAACTTCGCGGGTATCCGCGCCGTTACCGATATTGACGACTTCATCATCGGTGAAACCGAGGTTCAAGGCTTTTATGACGTGGCGGGTATTAAAAGTCCGGGGCTTTCCGCCGCGGCCGCCATTGGGGTTTATGTAAAAAATATGCTTGAGGCGTCGGGTGTTCCCATGCGCCGCAAAAAAAGCTTTGTTGACGAGCGCCATGTCACCCGCTTCAACGAGCTGACTGCCGAGGAAAAGCGCGAGGCGGTTGAGAAAAATCCGCTTTACGGCCGCGTTATCTGCCGCTGCGAAACAGTAACAGAGGGCGAAATCGTCGATTGCATCCATGCGCCAATACCGCCTTGCAGCATCGACGGCGTAAAGCGCCGCGTCGGCGCGGGTATGGGGCGCTGCCAGGGCGGCTTCTGCTCGCCGCGTGTGCTGGAAATTCTTGCCCGCGAGCTTGGCAGAGATCCCATGGAAATCGAAAAGGACAAAAAGGGTACATACATCCTCACCGGAAGAACAAAGGGGGAGCAGGCATGATTTACGACGTAATTGTAATCGGCGGCGGTCCTGCCGGTCTTGCGGCCGCTCTGGAGGCGAAAAACGAGGGAGCGGAAAAGGTGCTTATCCTGGAGCGGGACAGGGAGCTTGGCGGGATTTTAAACCAGTGTATACACAATGGCTTCGGTCTGCATCACTTCAAGGAGGAGCTTACAGGACCGGAATATGCGGGGCGTTTCATAGAAATGGTCAAGAACACCGATATAGAGGTCAGTCTTGATACTATGGTGCTTGAGGTTACAAAGGAAAAGCAGGTGCATTGCGTGAGCAAGACCGAGGGCTACCGTATTTTAGAGGCTAAGGCGATAGTTCTGGCGATGGGCTGCCGCGAGCGCACCCGCGGAGCTATCTCTATCCCCGGCACGCGCCCTGCCGGCGTTCTCACGGCGGGAACGGCGCAGCGCTATGTAAACATGGAAGGCTACATGGTGGGCAAGCGCATCGTCATCCTCGGCAGCGGAGACATCGGGCTTATCATGGCTCGCCGAATGACGCTTGAGGGCGCAAAGGTTCTTGCCTGCATCGAGCTGATGCCCTATTCCGGCGGTCTTACGAGAAACATCGTACAGTGCCTGCACGATTATGACATTCCGCTCTACCTCAGCCACACGATAGTTGACATTAAAGGCGATAAGCGCGTTGAGCAGGTGGTTGCCGCAAGAGTAGATGAAAACCGCCGTCCCATCCCCGGAACGGAAATGACCTTCGACTGCGACACGCTGCTGCTTTCTGTCGGTCTTATTCCCGAAAACGAGCTTACAAAGAACGCCGGCATTGAGATAGATAAACGCACCAAGGGCGCGGTCGTGTACGAAAATATGCAGACGGAGACGGAGGGCATCTTTGCCTGCGGCAATGTTGTTCATGTTCACGACCTGGTTGACTTCGTTACTGCCGAAAGCCAGAGAGCGGGACGCGCGGCGGCTCGCTGCGCCCTTGCCGGCGGTGTAGACGGCGGAAAAACGATCACAATGAAAAACGGCAGTGCCGTTACCTATACCGTTCCTCAGAAAATTCGCACGGGAAATGTTGAAAAGCTTTGCGAGCTGTTTTTCCGCGTGAATAAGGTCATGCAGAAGGCGGAAATTGAGGTGCTGGACGGCGAGAATGTTATCGCACATTTCAAGCGCGAGCATTTAGCGCCGGGAGAGATGGAAAAAATCGCTCTGCCGCGCGTGCTGCTGGATAAGGCGGCGGGAAGCGAGCTTGTCGTATCGGTAAGGGAGGTGGAGTAAGTATGACAGAGCTTATCTGCATCGGCTGTCCCAAGGGCTGCCATCTTCAGGTTGATGAGGAAAATAATTATGAAGTTAGCGGCGCTTCTTGTGAAAAGGGTGCTGCTTATGGTAAAATTGAATTGACCGACCCGCGCCGCGTGGTCACAAGCACTGTTCGCGTCAAGGGCGCGTCGCCTGCACGATGCAGCGTTAAAACAAACGCCGCCGTTCCTAAGGGCGATATATTCGCCGTTATGAAGGCGCTTGACGCTGTTGAGCTGAGCAGCCCCGTCAAAATAGGAGACATTGTCATAGCAAATGTTTGCGGTACGGGAGCGGATGTTGTGGCAACGCGAAATATTTGATAAGCGGAGGGAAAAGATATGCCTAAATACATTCTTTCACTTGATCAGGGAACGACCTCCTCGCGCGCCATTCTGTTTGACAGCGACCAAAATATAGTTGCAATGGAGCAAAAAGAGTTTCCGCAAATCTATCCGAGAGAGGGCTGGGTAGAGCACGACCCTATGGAAATATACTCCTCGCAGTATGCCGTGATGATGGGGCTTATCGCCAAAAGCGGAATTGATGTTTCGGACATCGCGGGTATAGGCATCACAAATCAGCGCGAAACTACAATTTTGTGGGATAAGGAAACGGGCAGACCCGTATATAACGCCATTGTCTGGCAGTGCAGACGAACCGCCGATATCTGTGAGGATCTAAAAAGGCGCGGCTTGGAAGACTATGTACGCAAAAACACGGGTCTTGTTATTGACGCATATTTTTCCGGCACAAAAATCAAATGGATTTTAGACCATGTTGAGGGCTTGAGGGAGAGAGCCGAGCGCGGCGAGATTCTTTTCGGCACGGTTGATAGCTGGCTGGTCTGGAAGCTAACAAACGGCAAGGTTCATGTAACCGACCATACAAACGCCTCCCGCACGATGATTTTCAATATAAACACCCTTGAGTGGGACGAGCGTATGCTGAAAGAGCTTGATATTCCCCGCTGTATGCTGCCGGAGGTTCGACCCTCCAGCGAGATTTACGGCTATATTAACATTCAGGGGATCGACGTTCCCATCGCCGGCATCGCGGGCGACCAACAGGCGGCGCTTTTCGGTCAAAAGTGTTTTGCCGAGGGTCAGGCGAAGAATACATACGGCACAGGCTGCTTTTTGCTTATGAACACAGGCTCCAAGCCCTGCGAGAGTAAGAGCGGTCTTTTAACAACGATCGCCGCGAGCACAAGCTGCGACGATGTGCAGTATGCCCTTGAGGGCAGTGTTTTCGTAGGCGGCGCGGTTATTCAATGGCTGCGCGACGAGATGCGCTTTTTCGCCGAGAGCTGCGACGCGGAGTATTACGCCCGCAAGGTTGAGGATACGGGCGGAGTTTATATCGTTCCCGCCTTTACGGGACTCGGCGCGCCCTATTGGGATATGTACGCGCGCGGCTGCATTGTAGGTATCACGCGCGGTACTAAGCGCGCCCATATTATTCGCGCCGCGCAAGAGAGCATTGCCTATCAGTCTATGGAGCTGGTAGAGTGTATGGAAAAGGACACCGGTCTTACACTTGCCGAGCTAAATGTTGACGGCGGCGCAAGCCGCGACGGCTTCCTTATGCAGTTCCAGTCCGATGTTCTCGGAAAGCCGGTTCAGCGCCCGATGATTAGAGAGACAACAGCGCTCGGCGCTGCCTATCTCGCGGGTCTGGCAACGGGCGTTTGGGAGAACAAGGAGGCGCTTGAAAAGCTCTGGGGCATTGAGGTCGAGTTTACACCCGAAATGGACGAGGAAACGCGCGCAAAGCTTGTCAAGGGCTGGAAAAAGGCGGTTTCCAGAAGTCTCGACTGGGAGGAGCATTAAAACCAAAGGTGTAATTTAGCGCAGCGCGGAGGCTTATGCGCGGCGCACTTATAGATTGTTTGGAGGAAACAGGGTATGAATAAGCAGTGTGCATATTTCCCGAGTACCAACGCAAGCGATACTATCCGCTACTTCAAGTATTCCCCCGATTGTGATATTAAGGGCATTTTTCAGATGGTTCACGGCATGGCGGAAAACGCCGAACGCTATGAGGACTTTGCTGAATATCTCTGCGGTAAGGGATATGTTGTTTATATCCACGAGCACATCGGTCACGGCGGCAGCGTTAAGGACATTGCCCGTTTGGGATGTTTCCTTGACGAGAACCAGTCGCGCATAATGGTAGAGGACGTCAGAAAAATGACCGACATTGCCATGAGGGAAAACCCCGGCAAAAAGCTTGTGCTTTTCGGACACAGCATGGGCAGCTTCGTTGTCCGTGTTTACACTGCCAAGTATGGCGCTGCAATCGACGGTCTTGTTATTTGCGGCAGCGGCGCGGCAAATCCCGCGGCGGGCGCGGGGCTTGCTCTTATCAAGCTTATGAAAGCCTTTAAGGGCGGAGATTATCGCAGCAAGTTTGTTGATAAAATGGCGTTTGGCAAATACAACGACCGCTACGAGCGCCGCACCGACTTCGACTGGCTTTCGCGTGACAACAAAATCGTTGACGACTACATTGCAAGCGATTACTGCGGCTTTATATTTTCACTTAACGGCATGAAGGCGCTTATGGAGCTGAACTCCTTGGCAAACAAGCCCAAGACCTTTGAGCGTACACCCAAAAAGCTGCCGATTTTCGTCGTGTCGGGAGATATGGACCCTGTAGGCGATTACGGCGAGGGCGTTAAAAAGTTTTACGAGCGGTATGTTGCCGCCGGTGTTGAGGACTGCACGCTC
>SAMEA3663207__coassemble_429_pt1 | contig 13487 bp, 12 predicted proteins | sample SAMEA3663207__metabat2_high_PE_010 | metagenome-assembled genome bin SAMEA3663207 (sample SAMEA3663207) | pig gut metagenome | biome: pig gut; feature: pig-associated habitat; material: faeces | place: China | collected 2013 | reverse complement strand
AACAACACTTTTCCGTATTATGACAGGTGAAGTGCGCGCCGACGAGGGTCAGATAGTTATCGCCCCCGGTAAGCGCATGGGGCTCATTTCGCAAATACCCGTATATCCCGAGGAATACACGGTTGAGGACGTATTAAAAACCGCACATCACCGCATTTTTGAGCTTGAGAGAAGAATGCGTGAGCTTACAGAGCAGATGAGCAGTGGCGCGTCCGATGAGCTGCTTGCCGAATATGACAAGGCGGCAATGGATTTTGAGCGTCTGGGCGGCTACAATGCCGATATTGAGCGAAACCGCGTCGCTAACGGTCTTGCCATTGACGAGAATATGCGCGCGCAGATGTTTTCAAAGCTTTCGGGCGGAGAAAAGACGCGCGTGAACCTTGCGCGACTGATTTTGGAGGATACTGATATTCTCCTGCTTGACGAGCCGACAAACCACTTGGACCTGCGCGCGACCGAGTGGCTTGAGGAGTATTTGAGAAAATTCCGCGGCACGGTGCTTGCCATCTCGCATGACCGCTATTTTCTTGACCGCGTTGTTTCGAGAACGGTCGAGATAGTTGACGGCAAGGCAGAGTTTTACAGCGGAAATTACAGCTTCTATGTTGAAGAAAAGCAGCGTCGCTTTGAAGAACAGCTTAAACGCTACGAAAAGGAGCAGGCAAAGCTCAAGCAGCTTTCCGAAGCGGCGGATCGTCTGCACCTGTGGGCGTTTATGGGCAACGACGCGTTGCATAAGCGCGCATTTTCAATGGAAAAGCGCATGGAGCGTCTGGCAAAAACAGAGCGCCCCAAGCAGGAGCGCGCGATGAAAATGAAATTTGCAAGCCGTGAGTTTTCGGGCGACGAGGTGCTGTTAATAGACGGCGTTAGCAAAGCCTTTGGGGACAGGACCCTGTTTTCCGACCTTGAGCTAATTATTGAGGGCGGCGAGCGCATTGCCCTTATAGGCGATAACGGCAGCGGCAAATCGACACTAATCAAAATGATAATGGGCGAAGAAATACCCGATAAGGGTATGCTCCGCTGTGGACCTGCGGTAAAAACGGCATATTTGCCGCAGATAATCAAATTCGACGACCCGCGCCGCAGTCTGCTGGACACGATGCTCTATGCAGAAAAATGCACGCCGCAGACGGCGCGAAACCGTCTCGGTAGCTTTCGCTTTTCGGGGGAGGATGTTTTTAAGCCTGTTTCGGCGCTCTCCGGCGGCGAGCAGAGCAGGCTTAGGCTGTGTATGCTCATGCGAGAGGAGATCAACTTCCTTATCCTTGACGAGCCGACAAACCACCTGGACATTAACAGCCGTGAATGGATAGAGGAAGCGGTGGAAGCCTACGACGAGGCGCTGCTGTTCGTTTCGCATGACCGCTATTTTATTGAGAAGTTCGCAACGCGCATTTGGGAGCTGAAGGACGGGCAGATCACGGACTTTCGCGGCAGCTTTTCCGAATACCGCGAGTATGTACGCCGCAGAACTGAGCTTGCTTTGGCGGAAAAGCAAAAGGAAGCGGCAAAGCCCGAAGTGAAAGAGCCGCGCAGGGCGGACCGGAAAAACAAGGGGGCAAACGGCGAAAAGCAGCTTAAACGCATTGAGAGAGACATCGAAAAGCTCGAAGGCGAGATGTCGGAGCTGGAGATACAATACGAAGAAAACTCCTCTGACTATCAAAAGCTGATGGAGCTTGACGAGCAAAAGGCGCAGCTTCAAGCCCGGCTTGACGAGCTTTACGAAAAGTGGGAGACACTAAGCGAGGAGCTTGCTCAATGAAAGACGAGAGAAAAGCAAAAAAGCGCTTTATAATAACCGAGACTGTGCTGCTTTTTGCGGCTGCCTTCTTTGAGTTTGCGCTTATAGGATACAAAACTACAGCGCTGGTGCTTGCCGGCATTGCGCTTCTTGCGGCGCTGTATAGGCTTATTGACGTTTTACGACGCAAAAACGAGAAAACCGCAAGGGCGCTCAAAAGGATACTAAGCGCTTGCGTGGTGCTGGGCGTGCTTGCACTGGCGGCTATCGAGATACCTATAATAATCTCCGCGAGAACAGATGAAAGCACCGACGCGCCCTATGCGATTGTTATGGGTGCGGGGGTAAACGGCGAAACGCCATCGCTTTCTCTGCTAAACCGTTTGGAGGCGGCGAAGAGCTTTCTTGACGAGCACCCCGAAAGCAAGGTAGTTGTCTCAGGCTCTTTGGGTGAGGGCGAAGATATTTCGGAGGCGGAATGTATGCGCCGCTGGCTTTGTGAGCAGGGGATTTCTCCCGAACGCATAATTATGGAGGAGCAGGCGCACTCAAGCAGCGAAAACATTGCCTATTCGCTTGAGAAGATCGCCGAGGATGGCGGCGACCCTCATGGCAAGGTCGCCATAGTATCGAGTGAATATCACCTCTATCGCTCAAAATATATAGCCGCGAAGCTAGGCGCGAAGCCCGTTGGTGTTGCGGGACACACAAATCTTCCGATTTTGAGGGTCAATTACTTTCTTCGTGAGGCAGCGGCGGTGCTTGTAATGTGGATGGACTGACGGATCAAAGCTTTTGGAGCTTATTATGGAATAAACGCTCAAAGATTGTGACTTTTGCTTGACATTGCTGTTTTTGCATGATAAACTAACAAGGCCGCATTGAAGGGGCAAGGAAAGAGGAGCTTTGCTCCCGCCTCAAAAGCGAGACTTCGAGAGAGGAGAAAGACTTAAGTGAAACACGCTATAATCGAAACCGGCGGAAAGCGGTATCGTGTTGCCGAGGGCGACGTCATCTTCATCGAGAAGCTGAATGTCGAGGGCGGCGATGCTGTTACCTTTGACCGCGTTCTTGCAGTTATCGACGAGAATGGCAGCAAGTTCGGTTCCCCACTGCTTGAGGGTGCAACAGTTGCAGCAAGCGTTGTAAAAAACGGCAAGGGTCCCAAAATCCGCGTTTACAAGATGAAGCCGAAAAAGGGCTATCGTCTTACCAAGGGTCACAGACAGCCCTATACTCAGGTTCAGATCGGTGCGATCAACGCATAAGTTCCGCTATTCATTTGACACATTGGAGGTGTAAAGCATGGCACATAAAAAGGGAATGGGTTCTACCAAGAACGGACGCGACAGCGAGTCTAAGCGCCTTGGACCCAAGAGAGCAGATGGTCAGTTTGTTCTCGCCGGCAACATCCTTGTCAGACAGCGCGGAACCAAAATCCACCCCGGCACAAACGTAGGTCGCGGCGGTGATGATACACTTTTCGCCCTCAAGGACGGAATAGTAAGGTTTGAGCGTATGGGCAAGGACCGCAAGAAGGTCTCTGTTTACGAAGAAATTGCACAGTAACCTTTTTAATGGGCAGGCGTTTTAGCCTGCCCATTTTCTCGCGGAAGGGGCATACTAACAGCGGGAAACGATTAACTTGGGAAACACGGCGGATGCTGCATCCGCTTCACATAAAGGATGAATTATTATGTTTGTTGATAAAGCCGGTATCACGGTGCAGGCGGGTCGCGGCGGCGACGGCGCGGTTGCTTTTCACAGGGAAAAATACGTTGCCGCCGGCGGTCCTGATGGCGGAGACGGCGGTCGCGGCGGCGACATCATAGTTGTCGTGGATGACAATATGTCAACGCTGCTGGATTTTCGTTACAAGAGAAAATACGTTGCCGGAAACGGAATGAACGGTGCCGGCAAGCGATGCAGCGGCAAGGATGGCGAGAGCGTTACGATCCGCGTTCCGCGCGGCACTCTTATCAGAGACAAGGAAACAGGCGGCATCATTAAGGATATGTCCGACGGTCAGCCCTTTGTGCTTGCCAAGGGTGGTCGCGGGGGCTGGGGCAACAAGCATTTTGCCACGCCGACCCGTCAAGTGCCGCGTTTTGCCAAGCCCGGCATGAAGGGAGAATACCGAGAGGTCATTTTGGAGCTTAAGCTCCTTGCAGACGTTGGTTTGGTGGGCTTCCCGAATGTCGGAAAGTCAACGCTGCTTTCCGTTGTTTCCAAGGCGCACCCGAAAATAGCAAATTACCACTTCACAACACTGTTCCCAAATCTGGGTGTTGTTTATGTGGCTGAGGGAGTTTCCTTTGTAATGGCGGATATCCCCGGTATTATTGAGGGCGCAAGCGAGGGCGCAGGTCTGGGACATGACTTTTTGCGTCATATTGACCGCTGCCGACTGCTTATCCACCTTGTTGATGTTTCCGGCAGTGAGGGACGCGACCCCATTGAGGATTTTGAAGCTATCAATAAGGAGCTTGCGGAATACAGCCCCGAGCTTGCCGAAAGACCGCAGATAGTCGTTGCCAACAAATGCGACCTGCTGCCCGAGGGCAGCACGTTGCTGGAGGAGTTTCGTGACTATGTTGAGGCGTTTGGATATGAGCTGTTCGTGGTCTCCGCCGCAACACACCAGGGTACGCATGAGCTGGTTCAAGCTGCCGCCGACAAGCTGCAGGATCTGCCCCCGGTAATATACTATGAGGCGGACTATGTTGCGCCGGAGCCTGTTATCGATACCTCCGAGGCTGTGGAGATCGAACAGTATGATGACTGTTGGATAGTTGAAGGTCCGTGGCTTGAAAAGCTGGTGGCGAGCGTTAACTTCAGCGACTATGAGTCGCGTATGTATTTTGACCGTGTCCTGCGCGAAGCGGGGCTTTTTGACCGCATGGAGGCAATGGGTATCAAGGATGGCGACACGGTAAGCATTTATAATCTTGAATTTGAATACCAGTCATAAACAGCATAAAAGCGGAGAGATATTGTATCTCTCCGCTTTATTATAACAGGTCGGGGGGTTATTTTTCGTTTTTTGAAAGGTGGTTTAATATGCTCGTTGAGATGCTCTCAAGCGGAAGCTGCTTTGTTATGCCGCCGAGCTTAAACGCCTCCATCGGCATACCGTAAACCACGCAGGTCTCTTTGTTTTGACCGACGGTGAAAGCGCCCTTTTGACGCATATCGGTTATGCCGCGCGCGCCGTCCGCTCCCATGCCGGTGAGGATGACGCCGATGGAATTTTTGCCCGCGATTTCAGCAACGCTTTTAAAGAGAACGTCAACCGAAGGGCAGTGACCGCTGACCTTTTCGCCGGGAACACTGCGAATATAGTAGCCGCGACTGTCCTTTTTGAGAGTCATCTGCTTGCCGCCCTCTCCTATGATGATTTGACCGGCAAGAACGCGGTCGTTGTCCTGCGCTTCCTTGACGCGCATTTTGCAGATGGAATTAAGACGCTCTGCGTAAAGCTGCGTAAATTTAGGAGGCATATGCTGGACTATCAGCACGGGAGGGGTATTCTCCGGCAGATTTTTGACCACCTGGATAATTGCCTCCGTTCCGCCTGTAGAAGCGCCGATGGCAATTATCATGTTGTTGCGTATTGGCGGAAGCTGAGCCTTGGGGAAACTTGCGCTTTGAACGGGGAGAGGCAGCGCGTGGTGCTCTTGCACAGTATCAGTGTTTTCAACTGATCTTGCCGCAGCACGAATAGTGTCTGCAAGCTTTGAAATGAACGAGTCATTGTTAACTGAAGTCAAGCCTAGCTCCGGCTTGCAAACATAGTCGAATGCGCCATGCTTCAGGGACTCCGCCGATTTTTCCTTGGTCGAACTGACTACGATGACAGGCTGTGAATGCTCAGACACGAATTTTGATAAGAAGTCTATGCCGTCCATATTGGGCATCTCCATATCGAGCGTAATGACATCGGGGGAATACCAGCTTGTCTTTTTTAAAGCTTCCTCTGCGCTGGTAGCACAGGCGACGACCTTGATATCGCTGCACTTGCTCAGCGAGAGCTGAAGCTTTGTCCTGTACACAATCGAGTCGTCCACGACCAAAACCTTGATCGGCATAAACGGGCATCCCTCCTTACTTTTTAAGCTTTCTATATATCGAGGGAGAAATGTAGGTGTAGTCGTTATCCAGTCTGCTGATGGTTTCGGAGTGTCCTATGAAAAGATATCCGCCCTCAACGGTGGATTGATAGAATTTTTTGACGATTTCCTGGGTCGTGGCGGGCTTGAAATAAATCATCACGTTGCGGCAGAAAACCACGTCATAGGTATTTTTGGGGAAAAAGGGTGTCATGAGGTTGAACTGGCTGAAAGAGACCTTGTTCCTAATGCTGTCTGCAACTTTATAGTTGCCGTCGGGCTGCTTTACCATGTAATTTGCCTTCCATGCCGGGGGCATTACATTAAGCTCGCTTTCCGGGTAGACACCCTTTTTCGCCACTGCAAGGGCGCGCGTTGACACGTCCGTAGCCACGATGGATACGTTCCATAGGTTGCGCTTTATTCCGAGGGCGCTGTCTATCGCCATGGCGATATTATACGGCTCCTCGCCTGTTGAGCATCCGGCGCTCCATACCTTGATGCTTGTCTTTTTTGCCTGCGACAGAGAGGCAATGACCGTGTTTGCGAGAAAATCGTAGTGGTCCGTCTCTCTTGAAAAGTAGGAATAGTTCGTCGTTATTTTGTTGATAAAGGTTTCGACCTTTTCGGAGGTCGGGTCACTTTTGAGCGCGTTGATATACTGAGCATAGTTGTCAAAACCGTTGCTTTTCAACTCGCCTGCAAGACGCGCCTCGATAAGACGGCGCTTTTGCGACAGGTCAATGCCGTAACGCTTGCTGACAAAATCAACAATAAACTCAAATTCACTGTCGCTCAGACGAACTATGGAGCATGCCTCATCGTAATTCATATGGGTTACCTTTCGCTAATTAAACCCGAGTCTGCTCAAGGTCGTCCTTGAAGAAGTCTTCGCAGTCGAGGTTTAGGATGATCTTATCGTCCTTCTGAAAAACAGAGGCGATATAGGTTGCTGCTTTGTCGTTCTTCGGGGGCGGCATAAGCTGTTCGGGCAGAGCGGAGGCAACCTCCGATACCATATCGACAATGAGACCGACGTGCATATCGTGAATGTCAAGAACGATGATGCAGGTCTTATCGTCATACTCGTGCTCGGGCAGACCGAGCTTTGCGCGAACGTCAAGAACGGGAATGACCTTGCCGCGCAGATTGACTATTCCCTTGACGTAGCTTGCCACGCGGGGAAGCTTTGTTATTGACTGGATGGTTATGATTTCGATGGCGAGAGACAGCGGGAGACCATAGTTTGCATCGTCTATTTTGAAGAGGAGATATCTGTCTGTAAGTCCGTCGATGCTGACGGAATTTGCGGTTGTTTCCGTATTAGCCATAGTTTAGACCTATCCTTTCTTGTGATTTGCCGCTTTTTGCGTCTGCCGTGCTTTTCCTTGAGGGATCAGTCGTTTGTGAGACTGTTTACGTCCAGAATTAGGCTTATGCTGCCGTCGCCGAGAACGCTGCAGCCGGAAAGGCCGTGATTTTTAAGGTCGTATTTGTTAAGGAATATCGGGAAGGGCTTGACGACGACCTGATACTCACCGAGCAGCTCGTCGGCGAAGATGCAAAAGCCGGAGCTGTTGCTGTCCACCTGAATCATAATGCCCTCGGTGACAACATCCGTGCCGGACTCGATATTGTAGAGATCACGCAGTCGGTAGATCGGATAGCAGTCGCCGCGAAGAACGATCATCTCCGAGCCGTCGGCGTTGACGATGATCTGGGATTCGTCGGAAATCTTGAAGGACTGGCGGATGGCTGTAATCGGGACGGTGAAGATGTTGTCGCCGACTGCGATGTTCATGCCGTCAACAATGGCGAGAGTGAGCGGGATCTTGATGGTGAAGGTAGTTCCCTTGCCCTTTTCACTTGCAATGGAGATAGTACCGCCGACCTGCTCAAGGTTCTTCTTAACAACGTCCATGCCGACGCCTCTGCCGGAGTATTCCGTTACCTGCTTGTTGGTGGAGAAGCCCGGCAGCATGATAAGGTTGAATATTTCCTTTTCGGTATACGCGCTTTCGGGCTTGGTGAGAATGCCGTTTGCTTTCGCCTTGGCAAGAAGCTTTTCCGGGTCAAGACCCGCGCCGTCGTCGGCAACGGTGATAAGGATCTCCCCGCCGGTGTTTTTGGCGGTGAGGGAAACCGTACCCATTTCGGGCTTGCCGAGTCTTACACGCTCCTCGGGCATTTCAATGGCGTGATCCATGGAGTTGCGGATCATGTGCATGAGCGGGTCAACGATGGCGTCGTTGATGGTCTTGTCAACCTCGGTGTCGCCGCCCTCGGTAACAAGCTCTGCCTGCTTGCCGAGCTTTTTGCCCATGTCGCGTACGATGCGGTCCATCTTGTGGAAGGTGCTTTGCAGCGGCACCATTCGGATGGACATGACGATATCTTGAAGCTCGTCGGTGAGCTTGCGAAGCTCGCGTACGGATTTTGTGAAGTTGTCCAGCCTCAGCCCCTTAAGGTCGGGGTTGCTGGAGACCATAGACTCAGCCGTAACGATCTCACCGACGAGATCCATAAGCTGGTCAAGCTTGGTCTGGTTAACGCTGATAAGGCTCTGCTTAACTCCCTTGGAGATGTTGCTCGCCTCAACCTTGGCAACTGCGGCAGCGGTGCTGTCTGCAATAGGTGCGGCTTTGCCGGCTGCGGGAGAGGCTTGACTCTGAGCCGCGGACTTTTCCTCCTCCACGGGTGCGCTGCCGTCTGAAAGGACCTCATAGGATTTTATGTTCAGAGCGTTTTCTATTGCTTTGATAACATCGTCAAGAGAATGCTGCGGCTTGCAGATAACGATAAACCCGTTAGCGATGATATCGGCGCAGAGATTTGCGTCCGCCTCCGGATTTGCGGGGATAGAGGAGAGCTTCTCACAGCAGCTTTGAAGCTGGGTGAGGAGCATAAAGGCGCGAATGTTCTCCATGCCGCAGTCGGTCTCAAAGAAGACACGGATTTTTGCCATGTCGGCGGGGATATCCTCATCAGCGGAAGCTGCGGTCTTGACTGCGCCATCGGCTGCTTCGGGAGCCTTTTCGCCCTTTATTATTGCTGCCTGTTCCTTTAAGCTGGCTATGATTGCGGAAGCGTCGCCCTCGTGGTATTCGCCGCTTTGCAGGCTCTCAAGCTCACGCTTGAAAAAGTCTGATGCCTGGAATACGAGGTCAAAGATGGAGTCAAATACGATGGAGAGCTTCGACGGATCCTCTCTGAGGAGGTAAAAAATATCTTCAACCGTGTGAGCAAGCGAGGAAATGGTGTTGAAGCTCATCATTGCCGCGGAGCCCTTGATTGTGTGTGTTATTCTGAATATACTGTTGATGTTTTCGTCTGTGATACTCTTAGCCCTTTCGGAGTCGAGAAGTATCTCGTCGAGCTGTTCGAGCATTTCATTAGTTTCGTGAATGAAAACCTCAAGCATCGAATCCATTGCGAAATCGTCTGTACTCATAAATTCACCTTCCCCAAAAATATGTGTCGATATAAAACACCAGCATACTAATACTATTTATACTATATTTCTGAAAAAATGCAATAGTATATGAAAGAAAATGTCAAAATTGCGGTTATCGTGAAGCCATTTTTACTTAAAAATAATAGAACGACCAAGAAATGAGCTGAAACTCTTTTCATATTTGGTGTATGATGATATAATAAAACGATAAAGAAGCGTGAGAGGAGGAAAAACGGTGCCGGAGTTTTTACGAGTTACAACGCCGTTGGTAAACAAAAACCAGGCTGCAATGCCCAAACCGGGCATTGACCCGACAGGCGCGTTCAGCATCCAGAACACGACTAAGGTCATCCAAACGCATAACCAAAGCGAGCTTTTAAAGCAGAATAACGGTATGCCGGAAAACGGCGAAGCTCCTAATCTCCTGCTCGACCTTCTGAAAGACCCAACCGTCACCGCCTCCTACCTCAAAAACATTTTTATGCTTGAGGAGCTTTTCAAGCTTCTTCCCGCAAACAACAACACCGTGTCAAAGGAGATAGAAAGCATTTTCGAGTCTCTGCTTATCAAACCTGAGCAGCTTGTTGAGGAAATGCAGCGGCAGGAGCAGGAATCAACCGCTTTTAAGGGTGAACTGTTTGACTTTCTGCGGTATGTCAGCGAAAAGGAGCATGACAGACCGGAGGTTCAGCAGTCTATCGCCCGGCTGCTGCGCTCCATAAACAGCATGGGAAACCACAAGGACATTCTTGAATCCATTACCAATAACCTCTGCTTTCTCAGAGAGAAGCTCGGCGCAAGCAAAGCCATCTCCGAACGGCTCGATAGACTCATTGCCGGTTTTCGAGCGGAAAACGCGGGAGAGGAATTTCAATCGCTGAAGTCAGAAACTATTGGCTTGATTAAAGAGATTGAAGATAGTATACTGTTTACGTCAAAGATAAGCAAGGTTCTCTCCATCCTTACATATAACCTCTCCAGATACAACTCCAACACCGACTTTGCCGCCGAATCCGCTTACCGCTTTCGTCAACTGTTATCCCAAGAGGATAAAAAAGTGTTTAACGAGCTGTTTGAAAAATTCGTTGGTCGGCTTCGCGGCTCAGAGGGGCTAAACTACATTAAGAATACCCCCGATGGCTTTGACTTCATAAATCCCGAAGGAAGAACTGACGATGGCAGCGACGTTATGTCCATGCTCATTAAGCTTATCTCCCGGCAGACGCAGAGCGAGCAGCTAAGCGCAACGGATACCGCTAAAATAGAAAAAATGCTTCATAGCCTGCTTTCCTCGCCTTGCAGCTTCACCCCGCTTTTGCACTTCATTCTTCCGCTTGTGCAGGACGATATGCGCGCTTTCGCCGAGGTTTGGATCAATCCCGAATGCGATGAGCGCGATCTCCCGCAGGGGGCGGAAAAGGGACTGCACCTGCTGATGGTAATCGATATAGACGGCGTTGGCCGCTTTGAAACCGAGTTTCTGGTTTATAACAATACGATAGATTTTTCGCTCTACTGCCCTAAGGGCTATGAGCAGGGCTTTGACAGCGTTGTACGCGCTTTGCCCAGAATAGTTTACGGGACGGGCTACCACATGGGCAGCAGCTCGGTATCTCCATTGGATAATGAGCGTTCTCTCATGGAGGTTTTTAAATCACTGCCGTACAGGAGGGTCGGTGTCGATGTCAAAATCTGATATTAAGGCCGCTGCCCTCAAATATGACATCGGGCAGGACATGGCGCCGGTCGTAATAGCCTCCGGCTACGGCTCGGTCGCAGAGCGCATCATCAATATTGCTGAGCAGCAGGGCATTCCTGTTTACAGGGACGACAGTGTCGCGTCAATGCTGTGTATGCTCGACGTGGGGAAAAATATCCCCGCGGAGCTTTACGAGATTATCGCTAAGGTTTATTGCAGCATTCTTTCGGCCGCTGCCAAGTTCAAGGGTATGAGCGCCGCCTCTGGAAATGTTGGGGGAGGTAATGAGTCTTGAATGAACATCGCCGCAGGCTTCTCGAGCAGGAGGAACAAACCAGAAAGCAGGGGCTAAAGAACAAAAGGATGGCAAGAATGCTCATAGCCATGTCGCTTTTCTCCTTCTCTCTTTGCTGCCTTGTAGGCGTTATGATAACGATAGACCCGCTGAGTCTCAAAGAGGAGGACAAAGCAGACCGCTCGAACGCGCCGGCGACAGTTTCGCCTGCTGTTGAGGAAAACGACGAGTGGATGCTCATTCTCGTAAACCGCGATAACTATCTTCCCGCAGATTTCACCGTGGATCTAAAGGAACTTGGCGGCGTTCGCGTGGACTACCGCATTGCCGAGCAGCTTCAAAAAATGATAGATGACGCCGCGGCGGCGGGGATAGTGCTAACGCCTTGCTCCGCTTACAGAAATGTTGCCGAGCAGCGTGCCCTTTATGAAAACAAATGTGCCGATTTTCGCAATCAAGGCTACGGCGAAGAGGCTGCAAGGATATATGCAAACCGGTATCTTCAACCGCCGGGAGCAAGCGAGCATCACACCGGCTTGGCAATCGACTTTTTAACTACGGGCATTACCGAGCTTGACGAGAGCTTTGCGCAGAGTCCGGCGTATTCATGGCTCATTGAAAACGCCGCGAAATACGGCTTTGTTGAGCGCTATCCCAACGCAAAGGAAAAGGAAACGGGAATTCTTTGGGAGCCGTGGCACTTCCGCTATGTTGGTCAGGTCAACGCAACGGCTATGGTTTCAATGGGTATTTGCCTTGAAGAATTTGTATAAGTGGTATATAATGTAAAGCCGGAGCTTGAATTAGAAATAGAGTTCAAGGTGATCAAAGCGAAATAACCGCCCTTGCTTTCTCGGGACTCACAATAACAAAGGGGGAAAAGGTATGGAGACCCATATCGTAAGACAGCCGATTTTGGATCGCAACCAAAAGCTTGCCGCGTATGAGTTGGTATATTACCAGGATGCAAGCTCTCTTTATAACAAACGTGATGCTCGCGTGGCAAACACTATTGTCACGTTCTTTTCTGAGCTTGATACTGATAGCTTTCTCGCGGGAAAAGATTGCTTTCTCACTTTCACGCCTAACCTCCTTATGAAAGATATTCCGAGGGTTTTTGATGAGAAAAAGCTTGTTATCCAAATCGAGGAGAGCATCCTTGTCAACCCCGAAGCAAAAGCTATCGTCAGCCGCTATAAAAGCAACGGCTACCGCGTGGCGATAATGGGCTTTGAGTTTAACCGCCGTTTTTTGAATGTTCTGCCGGAGATAGACATAATCAAAGTTGATTTTTCCGACATTAAGAGCGAGAGCATCGACGTTTTGTGCAAGCTTGCCAAAAGCTTCAACAAGCAGCTTGCCGCCTACGGCATTAATTCCTCCGAGGCAAGAGAGCTTGCCGTTGCTTACGGATGCGACTTCATTCAAGGTGAGAGCGTTTCGGAAATGGTTTCGACCAAGGTTCACAAAATGGATCATCTGCAATCGAACTTCTTCCGGCTTATGGCGGCGATTTCCAAGGAAATACCTGACTTTGACGAAATAGCGCAGATAATTTCCCTTGATGTTACGCTTGCGTTTTCTCTTTTAAAGCTTGTTAACTCCGCATATTTCGCTCTGCCGAACAGGGTTAAGGACGTTAAGCAGGCGCTTACCATCCTTGGACTCGGTCAGCTCAAGCAGTGGATATATCTGCTTAGCTTCTCCGATGACGGCGGCATGACTGATGAGCTTATCAAGCTTTCTTTCCTGCGTGCGGTTTTTTGTCAGGAGGTTTCGCAGTTTATTCCTTCTTTCCCCATCGCCCGTGCAGAGGCATATATGCTTGGTATGTTTTCGACCCTCGGTCTGCTGCTTGAAGTTCCGATAGACAGCGCTATTGCGCAGCTTCCGCTTTCCGATGAGCTAAAGGACGGTCTTATGGGCAAGGAGGGCAAGTGTGGTGAGCTGCTCGCGCTCTGCATTGCCTATGAAAAGGGAAAATGGAAGGAAGTTCAGCAATATGTCGATATGCTTCAGGTCGGCGAGGATATAATCAAATCCAAATACATCGAGGCAGTCGAGTATGTCAACGAGATCTGGTCTGAGCTTACAGCTCCAAGCGAGGAAACGACGCGCTGACAGGCGTTTGCAGCGCATATCATTTTTATTAAACCAGCATGGCGAACGGCGGTTAT
>SAMEA3663207__coassemble_428_pt1 | contig 13487 bp, 9 predicted proteins | sample SAMEA3663207__metabat2_high_PE_010 | metagenome-assembled genome bin SAMEA3663207 (sample SAMEA3663207) | pig gut metagenome | biome: pig gut; feature: pig-associated habitat; material: faeces | place: China | collected 2013 | reverse complement strand
TGATTATAATAGCACTCTCCTCACTCCTTGTCAACACCTTTTTTGACCTTTTTTCGCTTTTTTTCTGTATCCTCATAACCATATCAACATATAGACATTTTGAACATTTTTATACCGCATAATGTATAGTACATACTTTTTCCCATATTGGGAATACTCATCATGCCTTCCAAAAACAGAGCAGGCTGCCGCAAGGCACTTGAAATTTACAGGAGGTCGGTATGTCTATCTTCAAAAAATTACGCAAAGCGTTTTCGCATCCGCACCCTCTGGAGCAGCCGCGCTACGATGTACCCGTGAGCGCGGCGGCACTCAAGGAGATATTCTCCGAGTGCGCGGACTTTGAGTCCCGCAAAATCGCCGTTGGCGGAGACAGCTCCGGACTTGTTACTATATGTTATATAGACGGAGTAATCGACTCCACCGCTGTCAGCGAGGATGTGATCCGTCCGCTTACCACTCCCGGGCGTGTGCCGCCCGGAGCAGGCTCGGCACGCTGTATGGAGCTTATAAAGCGCGGCGCTGTTTACTGCAACAATGTTTCGCTCAAGGAAACGATGGACGAAGTTGTTGAGGCGGTTGCCAAGGGCTTTTGCCTTATCATTTTCGATAAAGAGAACGCCGCGCTCGCCTTTGAGACCCGCTCGTCGGTGCAGCGCTCCATATCCGAGCCTACGATGGAGAAAGCAATAAAAGGCTCAAAGGACGCTTTTGTTGAGCGCCTGCGCACCAACACGATGCTCGTGCGCCGCAAGCTGCAAACGCCTAAGCTCAAAAGCATACGCACCGTAATAGGCAGAGAGAGCGGTACCGAGCTTTCCGTTATGTATGTTGACGGAATCGTTGACCCCGTGACCGTCGGCGAGCTGCTCAAGCGTCTTGACGATATTGACATTGACGGTCTGCTTGCCGCGGGAAACCTTATAGAATACATTTCCGAGTCGCCCTCAACGCCCTTTCCGCAGGCGCTGCTTACCGAGCGCCCCGACCGCTTCGCCATAAATCTGCTTGAAGGGCGCGTCGGTATAATAATAGACGGTCTGCCGCTGGCAGTAATGCTGCCGGGCACTTTGGCGGAGATGATGCGCGTGCCCGAGGACAGGGCGCAGCACTTTCTTGTCGCCTCATTCCTGCGTCTGCTGCGCTATATTGCGGCTATTATATCCGTTGTTTTCCCCGCTTTGTATGTTGCAACCTCCATGTATCATCAGGAGATGATACCGGTAAAGCTATTGCTTTCTATAATCGAAAGCAAGCAGCAGGTGCCCTTTTCAACCGCTGTTGAAATAATAGCAATGCTTCTGGCTTTTGAGGTTTTGCAGGAGGCGGGCTTGCGCCTGCCCAGCAGCATCGGCGAAACGGTAAGCATAATCGGCGCGCTTATCGTCGGTCAAAGCGCAGTCGAAGCGAAGGTCGTATCCCCCTTTGCCGTAATTGTCGTTGCTATCGCCGGCATCACGGGCTATACCGTTCCCAATCAGGATCTGGGCGTGGCGCTGCGGCTTTGCCGCCTTATGCTGGTATTTTTCGCGCTGCTTGCCGGTATGTACGGCATTATGATAGGGCTGGTACTGATTATATATCATATGTGCAGCATAGAGAGCTTCGGCGTTTCCTATCTCAGCCCGCTCACCGACGGCAACGCGCTGGGCATATTCTCAATGATGCTGCGCCCTCCGCTTTATAAAAACAAAATGCGCGAGCCTGACCTCAACACACCCAACAAGCGCAACCAACGCTGAAAATCGGAGAAGTGCATATGTATACATTATATATTAGTGTTCAAAAACGTATCGGGGCGCTTCTTCTGGTCTTTTCATCGCTGCTTGCGCTCTGCGGCTGCAACGGTTCTATCTACACCAATTACCGCGAGCTGGACACATTGCAGCTTGTTCAAACCATCGGCATTGACCCGGGTGACGAAAAGAAGCTTCGCGTGACCATTTCCACAGGCGCCGGCACGGAGGCTATACCCACGGCTAAAATCAGCCGCGAGAGTGAAAGCATCATTCTCGCCATGGAGTATTTGCAGGATTACTCCGGAAAGGAGGAGCTATATTTCTCGCATACGCGCTATGCTCTCCTCGGCGATGAGGCGGCAAGGCGGTATTTGCCGGAATTTCTTGACTATATCGAACGCAGCCCGCGTCTGCGCATGGATATAACCCCCTATGTCGTTCGCGGCGGCACGGCAGAAAAGGCAATCAGCGAAAGCGGCGACAAGCGCTATGAGGTAACGGAAGCGATCACTGCAATGGAACGGGCAAGTAAGCGCAACGGCGTTTGCTACCCTTACTCCTGCCGCGAGGTGGCGCGCTCGATTGCCGAATACGGCGGGGCGCTGATTTGCGCCGTTGCCGCGAAAAAGACCGAAGACTCTGTATTTGTAGAAAGCGGCAAGCTTGCCGTCGTACCCTCCGGCTACGGCATAATCAAAGACGGAAAGCTGGCGGGCTATTTGGATATCAACGAGTCACGCGGCGCAAATCTTTTGCTCAACCAGATTGAAAACTCCTCCTTTTATTTTGAGCCGGCGGGTCTTAGCGGAGTCACCGTGCTTACGGATGTGTCAAACACTGAGTATACGGCGGTTTTTGATGAGTCGAATGTTCTTCGCCAGCTCAAGGTGGAAATCAGCCTAAAGGCAGGTCTTGTTGAAAACGACAGTCTGCTCGACCTCTCAGACCCCGAGGTTGAAAAGGCTATGAACCGCGCACTTTCGGAAAAGCTCTGCGAGTACAGCGAAAAGGCGATGCGTCATTCGCTTGAGCTGGAATGCGATTTCATGGGGCTTTACGGCACTTTGCTCTGCAAGTATCCGTCAAAGCTGGCTGAGTCAAAGGAAAGCTTTATGCCTATGCTTAAAAACGCGGAAATAAGCATATCTGCCGACGCGAAAATCGACCACAGCTTTAATATGGTAAGACCCATCGGCGAAGGCGGAAAGGAGGGCGGCGATGAACAGCAAGGCTAACAACATCACGCGATACCAAATGCTGTGCATAGGCTTTGTCGCTCTGCTCTCTCCCATTATTCGTCTGCTGCCGCAGCAGCTTGTCAACAGCGCAGGACCGCACGCATGGCTCACAACACTAATCTCGCTTGTACCGCTGCTGCTGGTTTTTATGCTCGTGCTGCGCTTTTTTAAATATGCGCTGCCAAACGAGGGCTACTGCGAGCTTTTCCTCCGTTCGCTGGGCAAGACTATGGGAAAAGTGTTGATAATGCTTTTCACCCTATGGATGCTGTTTTACACCGCTTTTGCCCTGCGAAGCGCCGCTGACCGCTATGTTTCAACGGCTTATTTCAACACCGACCCCAAGATATTCTGCATAAGTATGATGATTTTGTGCATCGTCCCCGCGCTCGGGCGTTTCAGGGTGCTTGGCAGAACCGCTGAGTGCTTTTTTCCTCTGCTGGTGATAACGCTGATTTTTGTTTTCGCCTTTTCTTTTACGGATGTGGATTTCAAATTCATTCCGCCGCCGACGGCAGCGAAGCCCCTTACGTTTATCAAGGGTGTGCCGACGGTTGCAAACGTGATGAGTGTGGCGGTTTATATGGGCTTTCTTGAAGGACGCATTGGAGAAAAAGCTTCTCGCAAGAAGATGGCTTTCATATGGCTGGGCTTGATAACACTGGTGATAATGCTGCTGTGCGTTGTAACCGTAGGAACCTTCGGCGAAACCATGACAAGCCGCCTTAGCTATCCGTTCTTTATCGTCATCCGCAATTTATCGCTGTTTAATTTCCTTGAGCGTTTGGAAGCCATTATTCTGGCTCTCTGGGTGTTTACGGATTATGCGCTTATCTCCGCGATGCTGTTTGCTATCGTCAACAATCTGCGCGTGTGCTTCAATTATATTCCTGAATCGGCGGAAAGCGAAAAAGCACTGTGCTTAAAAAACGGACGCTGGCTGATTTGGCTGAGCGCCGCGCTGGTTTTGCTGGGCGCGCTTTTCATAGCCCCGGACGCGCTGATTCTCTCGAAATTGAGCCGTGAGCTTATTCCCGGCATAAACAATGTTTTCACCTTTGGACTGCTGCCGCTGGTGATCATTGTCGGACTTTTACGCAAAAAGGTTTAGCGTGCTGTGCCATAGGCGCATACGCGGCAAAAAGCCCCCGCAAACAGGCGGGGGCTTTGCTTATATTTATATTGTATACGCAAGCTATTCCTTAGGCTCCTCAGCGGGCTCTTCACTCGGCGCTGCGGAGGAAACCGGCGCAGCGAACACCGCCGCCAGGTCGAGGTTGTCATAAGCCTCGGTTGTCTCAACGGCAGCCTGCTTTGCCCAGCTCTCGCTTTCCGCCACGAACATCTCCTGCGCAACATAGCTGCCGAGAGTCGTATATTCGGTTTCGGACTGGTATTCAACCGCCGCGTTTCTGTCAAGCGGCAGGCGCATCAAAATGTGATATCCGTAGCCGGTTTTGACGACCTGCGAAATCTCATTTTCCTCAAGAGCAAAGGCAGCTTCCTCAAACTCCTGCGCCATCGCGCCGGAGGTGAAGGTATAGCCGTCGGTGTAATAGGCAACGCCCGGATCCTCACCCTCGGAGGAGATAAGCTGATCGAGCCTTGCCTCGCGCGCGGCGGGGGCGCTGATGGAGGCAAGCTCTGCTTGAATTTCATTTGCACGCTTTTCCTTTTCGGCAAGCTGCTCCTCCGAAAGCTCCGCGCCGGTTTCGTCAACGGTGGAGATAAGGATATGCTTTACTCTGACATATCCCAGATCCGCCGCGACCTCATATAGGTCCGCGTCACTAATCTTCTCGCCCTTTTCGCCGAACAGCTCCTGAAGCATTTTGGAGTAGAGGGCGTTGACATAGTTGATGTGGTCATAAGTGGTTTTGGAAAGATAGCCCTGAGCCATATAGTCGATAAACGCCTGCTCATCGCCGTCACCGTAGTTTAAAACGTTCTCATCCCACTTTGCCTTAATCATGGTTTTGTCGATATCGGAAAGCTCAACACCGATGTCGGCAGCCTTGCGCTCCAATGCGCAATAATGCTTCAGCGAGTCTATTGCGTTGTCCGTTACATATTCGCGGTAGGTTTTCGACGGATAGAAAGCGCAGTCGGCATCCCAGTCGGTAATCTCGCCGAAATAGCTTTCAAGGTTGCTGACATCGTAGATATACCAATAAAACAGCTCGCCCCAAGTGATGTCAACGCCGTCAACGGTGAGTATGACCTGCTCAATCGGAAAATAGTTGTAGGCAGAAGAATAATCCTTCGGTGTCTGAGACTCCTCAACGGCGGGAGTTTCCTCAATTACCTCATCGCCCTGCTCGGCAAGCAGATCCTCCGTATAGGAGTGAAGCTTTGCGTCCTGGCAGCCGGCGAAAAGCAACAGGCACACTGCCATCACAAGAAGCAGGGAAATTGTTTTGGTTTTCATATCGTTCTCCTTAATTAAGATGTATAGCCAATGCCAACGGCATTTTTGGGTCTGCCAACTATAATAGCATCCTGCCGTTATGGGAACAAGTCTATATTGTAAATTATTCTGCGGACTTTTCCGCCGTTGCCGTCGGCGTTCCCTCCGCGGTCTTGTAGTCGGCGACGAATTTTCGCGCCGTTTCAATAATTTGGCGGTTTGAGCGCAGACGCAGGCTTACGCAGGGCTTTGAGCCGGCCTCCACCTTGACGCGTCCCTTGTACTCCGGCTGTCCATATAGGGCGGACACCTTCGCCATGTCAAACTCCGCCAGTGTAAAGCGCAGATATCCTGACTTCTGCGAAATTTCAGTAATCTGAGCCTCCTGTGCTTCGCCTCGAAGCAGCGCAACATGGATAAGCGCGTTTACTCCCGGGGGCGGATCGCCAAAGCGGTCTATAAGCTCGTCTGTAAGGTCGTCCGCCTCCTCCTCGGTGCGAATGAGGGCAATGCGGCGGTAGAGATCCATGCGCTGTTCGCTGCTTGAGACATAGCTGTCGGGTATATTGGCGGCAACGGCAAGGTCTGCGCTGCATTCTGTATGCACACGCGGTTTCTCGCCCTTTTCCTCCAAAACTGCCTCCTCAAGCAACTTTAAGTACATATCGTATCCTACATCGATAAGATGACCGCTCTGTTCTGCTCCAAGCAGGTTACCGGCACCGCGTATTTCAAGGTCGCGCATTGCTATGCGGAAGCCGGAGTTAAATTCGGCAAATTCTCTTATCGCGCTAAGTCTCTTTTCGGCAACCTCGGTTAGAACCTTGTCCTTTCGGAAGGTAAGATAGGCGCTGGCGCGGCGCGAGGAGCGTCCCACTCGTCCGCGAAGCTGATGAAGCTGCGCTAATCCCAGCTTGTCCGCGTCCTCAATTATGAGCGTGTTGACATTCGGTATGTCTATGCCGGTTTCGATTATAGTTGTGCAAACAAGCACCTGCGTGTCTCCCGCCACCATGCTTTCCATGACGCCGGAGAGGGTTTCTTCGTCCATCTGTCCATGTGCTACGGACACCGTGACCTCCTCAAGCAGCTTGCTAAGGCGCGAGGCTGTGCGCTCGATGCTCTCAACGCGGTTATGAACATAATACACCTGACCGCCGCGCAAAATCTCGCGCTTGATGGCATCTGTAACCACCGCCCAGTCGTGCTCCATAACATAGGTTTGCACCGGCTGCCTGTCCTGCGGCGGTTCTTCAAGCGTGGACATATCGCGCAGTCCCGAAAGCGCCATATTCAGCGTTCTCGGAATAGGCGTTGCAGAAAGTGTAAGGCAGTCCACCTGCTTTGCCAGCTCCTTCAGCCGCTCCTTGTGCGACACGCCGAAGCGCTGCTCCTCATCGACGACTAAAAGCCCCAGATCCTTAAACTTAATGTCCTTTTGCAGCAGCTTGTGCGTGCCGATCACCAGATCAGCCTTGCCGTTCCTCATGTTTTCAAGGCTTTGGCGAAGCTGCGCCGGCGTGCGGTAGCGGTTTAATAGCTCAATTGTGATCGGGAAACCGTAAAAGCGCTGCATCGCGGTATTGTAATGCTGCTGGGCAAGCACGGTTGTCGGCACGAGAATTGCAGCCTGCTTGCCGTCTAAAATGCACTTCATGATTGCGCGCAGCGCAACCTCCGTCTTACCGTAGCCCACGTCTCCACAGAGAAGGCGGTCCATCGGGCGCTCGCGCTCCATATCCTCCTTGATTTCCGAAATGCAGCGAAGCTGGTCATCAGTCTCCTGATAGCCGAAATTTTCCTCAAATTCTATCTGCCAAGGAGAATCCGGCGCAAAAGCGTGTCCCTTTTGCTTCTGTCTTTCGGCGTAAAGCACGATAAGCTCCTTGGCAAGCTCCTTTGCCGCCGCTTTGGCGCGAGACTTTGTTTTGTGCCACTCCGCACCGCCCATTTTGGAGAGCTTAACCGGTCTGTCCTCGCTGCCGCCGATATATTTTGAAACCAGGTCAAGCTGTGTGGCGGGAACATAAAGGCTATCCGTTCCGGCGTAGCAGATTTTTATGTAGTCCTTTTCAATGCCGTCAACCGGCATTTTAAATATACCGGCGAAGCGTCCGATGCCGTGATATTCATGCACAACAAGGTCGCCCACGGAAAGGTCGGCGTAGCTTTCAATGCCCTGCCTGTCCTTGAGGGCTTTTTTCTTTTTCCTGTGGCGCAGACCGCCCTGCACAATCTGATTGTCGGTCAAAACCGCAAGGGCTGCATCCGGCAGCTCAAAGCCGGCAACCAGAGAGCCAACAGAGATAACGCAGCTTCCCGCGGGAGGCAGACGCTTCATCTGAGAATCGAGCGCAACCTTAACGCCCTTGCCGACAAAATAGTCACAAAGGATTTCCGCGCGGCGCTTATCCGCTGCCAGCACCACAACGGAAAACTTGCGTTCCGTGTAATGCTTAACGTCCTCTATCGCCGTTTCGGCGCTGCCGCCATAGCTCGGTAGCTGCTTTATTACAGGCGAAACTATGCTTTTCGGCTCAACGATATTGCGTCCGGTGGTGAAGTTGTCCGCCATGATAAGCGCAAACTCCGCCAAACGCTCGCCCGCCATCTCCCACGGAAGAAAGTATCCGGCGGTCTTGCCGTTTATAACGCCGCTGTCTATGAGCAGCTTTAAATCCTCCGCGTGCTGCTTGAAAAAGCCCGTTGCAGTCTCCGTGGTTTTCGACGGCTTATCCAAAAAAACAAGTGCGTCCGGCGGGATATAGTCGAGAGCTGAGATAAACTCAGGATAAACAAGAGAAATGTATCTATCTGCCGCCGCGATGTCTCCTGTTTCGGCAAGCTTTTCCGCATCCTCACGCAAAGTTTCCGAAAGCTTTTGATTAGCGCGTTTTTCCGCCTGCTTAATCTGCTCGTGGAGTCTGTCTAAAAGTATCTCATTATTATCTAAAGTGGTTAATACTTCTCTTGACGGGAGAATTTTGCAGCTTTTTAGCTGTTCCGTGCGGCGCTGAGTGTCAGTATCGAAAAAGCCCATTGAGTTGATCTCGTCGCCCCAGAATTCACAGCGAACCGGATATTCGTACTCCGGCGAGAAGAAATCCAATATACCGCCCCTACGCGAAAACTGACCTGCGCCCTCAACCTGAGCGCAGCGAATATATCCGCATCGGATAAGTGCGCGCTCTGCGTCCTCAGGTGAACAGACAGCGCCGTCGCTAAGCTCGAAGCCGGCTCTCATAAGAAGCTCCGGCGGCAGCGTGCGCTGCAAAAGACCTGTTACCGTCGCCACAACGACCGGAGCGCTCTCCGATGCAAGGGCATACAGCGTGCGCAGCCTTTTCTGCTCATCATCGCGCGAGGCGCTCTCGGCACCGTAAAAGTTCATTTCGCGGCTTGCAAGAGTAAGGCACGGCTCTTCAAGAAAAAGCTCCAGATCGCGCTTTATGTTGGCAGCCGCCGTTTCATCCGAGCATATTATAAAAAGCGGTCTGCCTGTTTTTATGCGCAGACCCGCAGCTATGGCGGCTCTGGCCGTTTTGCCGGGACCTGAAATCAGGGCAGGCAAAGCGCCCCCTTCCACATACTTTGGGAGGAGGTCAAGATTTTTGTCATTGAATACGGACTCGGCTAGCGTTCGCATTATTTGTCCTCGCTGAATGTCGAAAACTTCGCCAATAGGCGGCTCTACGAATAATTCTTTCTTTTTTCCCGCGTATGTGTATTCAAACGTACACATACACGGCTTTTGAAGCATATTTATGGAAGGCGCTTTTATACTACACTTTTGTTTTGTCGAAATCAAGCGCAATCGTATTTACGGCAAAACATGACCGCGAAAAAATCAATTTGCGGCGGAAAACTGCAGCAGGACACTGTATACATATATTATATTTATATTTGAAAACGCTATTGTAAAAATGTCGTGGTTTTGCTATAATATAGTGTGCATGTTCGCGTTCGGGTGTGTTTGATTTTACACCCGCATTTTTAACCTTTTTGCGGCAAACCGTAGCGAAAGGCAAATCTATCCTTCCTCAAAGGAGAAAGAAAAATGAATTCCGTTAACGACATCTGGTGCAGCATTATGGACTACCTCTCCGCAGAGCTTACCAGCACTACGATGAACACATGGTTTTCAGAGTGCAGACCCATCGACCTTACGGACAGCCGTTTGGTTATTTACACCCCGACCACCTTTAAACGCAGCATCATCAAGGAGCGCTATGCCTCCATCATCAGCAGCAAGCTGACAGAGCTTTTTTCCGCTCCCTTTGAGCTTGAGGTTCTGGCAGGGGACGAGCTTGACGACTACGAGCGCACCGTTCCGGATGATTCCCTGCCGGAGGTAGCCGGATATACCTTCGACCAATTCATAGTCGGCAACTCCAACAAATTTGCGCACGCGGCGGCGATTGCCGTTGCCGATAAGCCGGGAGAGAGCTTTAACCCCCTGTTTATTTACGGCAACTCCGGCTTGGGCAAAACGCATCTGCTGCTGTCCATAGGTCAAAAAATCCATGAAAAAGACCCCTCCGCAAAAATCGTCTATGTAAAGGGCGATGAATTTATGAACCAAATGGTTCAATCGATTAAGGATAACACCCAGGCAGAATTTCGCAACAAATACCGCTACGTTGACCTGTTCCTTGTCGATGATATCCAGTTTATAGCCGGCAAACTGGGAGTACAGGAGGAATTTTTCCACACCTTCAATAATCTTTGGGAGGCGGGCAAGCAGATCGTTATCACCTCCGACCGTCCACCAATAGAAATGGTCAAGCTGGAGGATCGCCTGCGCACCCGCTTTGAGGGAGGACTTATGGCGGACATCCAGTCTCCCGACCTTGAGACACGCATGGCGATCATTCGCAACAAGGCATCCCAGCTCGGAATGACCCTGCCTGACGAAGTTGTTGAATATATCGCAAACGAGATAAAAAGCAACATACGGCAAATTGAGGGCGTTGTTAAGCGTCTTACTGCTTATAACTCCATCATGCATGAAACGATAGACATAAGCATGGCAAAACGTGCCGTTAAGGATGTTGTGCGCGACGGCGCATATATACCCACACCGGATGTAATTATCGAAGAAACCGCCCGATACTACTCTCTCGATCCGGAAAACCTCAAAAGCCAGCGACGCGACAAAAACATAGCCATGGCGCGTCAGGTCGCCATGTACCTCATGCGCACTCATACAAACCTCTCATTAAAAGAGATAGGCGACCAGTTTTCCCGCAACCATACAACTGTTATGAGCTCGCTCGATAAAATTGAGGATCTGCTTAATAAAAAGCCGGAGATGAACAATACCATCAGAGATATTTCCAGCAATATTACCACCTATCACGGGCAGTAAATGCGTTCTTTGTTTTAAACAAAGGCGTGTTTAAAACCTGTAAACTTTCGGTTCAAAAACAAAAGCATAATAAATCCAAAATTTTACAAAACGAAAACCTCTGTTTTATAAACATTTTTATCCACACCGGTTTTTCAGAGTTTTCAATGCTTTTAGGCACTTTTGAACAGAAATTTGCTCTACTACTAACTCTACTAAAAATAATCTATCTATTCTTTCTTTTATATAAGTTCTATCTGAGATAGAAGAATTATTCCGTTCAAATCGGAGGAGGAAGCTTATGAAATTCACCTGTGAAAAATATCTGCTTCAGTCGGCAGTTGCCACCAGCTCGCGCGCTGCTGCGTCCAAAAGCCCAAATCCCGCACTTGAGGGTCTTTTGATAGAGACCGGAAGCGGAGTAAAAATAACAGGCTACGACCTCGTTAAGGGCATCTACACCTCTTTTGCGGCAGATGTGGCAGAGCCGGGCAGCGTTGTTGTTTCCGCCCGTTTGTTTGACAGCATCGTGCGCAGCCTGCCGGATGACATCGTTACAGTCTCGGCGGACGATTCCAACATGATAAGCATTACCTGCGGCAACGCTGAATTTTCAATCATGGGTATGTATTCTGACAGCTATCCTGAGCTTCCCTCAGTCGAGCATCAGAAGTCTGTGTCTATTCCGCAGAAAACTATGCGCGAAATGATAAATCAAACCCTGTTTGCCGTTAGCGACAACGAAGCGCGCCCCGTTTATACCGGCGCTTTGTTCGAGATAGAAGGTAAGATGCTTACCGTTGTCGCGGTGGACGGCTATCGCCTTGCCATGCGCAAGGAAACACTGGAGTCCTCCGATTTGGACGAATGCAGCTTCATTACTCCCGGAACGGCGCTGTCCGATCTGGAAAAAATGTGCTCGGACAGCGAAGATGCGGTTAAGATAGTTGTAGGCAGCAAGCATATTTCCTTCAGCCTTGGAGACTGCGTTTTGGTGACAAGAAGGCTTGAGGGCGAATTTTTGGACTATAAAAAGGCGATACCCTCCCAGTTTACTTACCGTCTCAAGACAGAGCGTACAAGCTTTCTGCGCGCTGTTGACCGCGTTTCCCTCATCATTGACGACCGCATCAAAAACCCGCTGCGCTGCGTTTTCGGTAAAAACAAGCTCAGTATGTTTTGCGTAACCTCCATAGGCAAGGGCGAGGATGTATGCCCGTTTGAGGGTGACGGTGAGGATCTGGAAATAGGATTTAACAACCGTTATTTGCAGGATGCTCTCAAGGCAGCTCCTGCAAACGACCTTGAAGTATGCCTGTCCAGCGGTTCGGCTCCCTGCGTGATTGTTCCGGCGGATGGCGGAGAGAGCTTTTTATACATGATTTTGCCTGTAAGACTAAAGGCATAGGCGATTGGAGATAAAAATGTCCAAGGAAGCGGAAAAAATCGAGATTACAACAGAGTTTATAAGGCTTGACTCAGCACTGAAGTTTACAGGCTCGGCAGAGACCGGCGGTGAGGCGAAGTATCTCATCCAGGAAGGACAGGTGCTCGTAAACGGCGAGGTTTGTCTGCAAAGAACAAAAAAGCTCCGCCCCGGAGATGTGTTTGAATTCAACGGAGAGAGCTTTATTATCTCCGGAGTAGAATAATGCAGTTGAATTCTATCCAGTTAGTCAACTTTCGCAATTATGCTGAACAAAGGGTAGAGCTTGCGGAGGGTATAAACGTAATAACCGGCGAGAATGCGCAGGGAAAAACGAACCTCCTTGAAAGCGTTTTTATGCTAAGCTGCGGTCATGCCTTTCGCACCCGCTTTGATAAGGAGCTTATCCGCTTTGACACCGATTTTGCCAGAATTACCGGTGAGCTTTTTTCACGGGAGCGCGAGCAGCGAATAGACATTAAGCTTGGACACGGCGCACGCAAGCAGATAACACTCAACGGCGTTAAAAAAAATGCCTCTGAGCTGTCGGAGGTTTTGCGGGTAGTGCTGTTTTGCCCGGACGATTTGAACATGATCAAGTCCGGAGCAAAGGAAAGACGCCGCTTTATGGACATGGCGATTAGCCAGCTCCGTCCGCAGTATTCCGAGCTGCTTTCGGAATATACGCGCCTTTATGAGCATAAAAAGCGAATTTTAAACGACTGGCATGAAAAGCCTTCTCTTTTGGACACGCTTGACGATTATTCAGACTGTATGTGCCGTATATCCGCAAAGCTTATTCGCTATCGCGCCGCATTTGTGGAAAAGCTGCGGCAAACAGCCGCCCCTATCCACAGCGATTTTTCGGGCAGCGGCGAAGAACTTGAGATTTCTTACAGCACAGTCAGCACAGTTGACGATCCCTTTGCTTCGGAGGCGGGGCTTTATGAGAAGCTTTACCGCCATCAGCAGTCGCACCGCGAGGCGGAGATCGCCTCCGGCAACGTTCTCACCGGCATTCATAAGGACGACCTTGAGATTTCCATTAACGGCGTCTCCGCACGGCTTTACGCTTCGCAGGGGCAAACGAGAACAGCCGCTCTGTCGCTTAAAATGGCAGAGCGGGAGATATCCACACAGGATACAGGAGAAACACCCATTCTCCTTTTAGACGATGTTTTAAGCGAGCTTGACCCAAAACGGCAGGAATATGTCCTAAACCGCATCGGCGGCGGGCAAACGCTTATTAGCTGCTGCGAGGATGAACAGATAAAAAGCCGCACAGGCGGCAAGGTGCTTACCGTCTGCGGCGGTGTGGTGAAATAGGAGG